>Ga0210049_1001959_pt1 | contig 19331 bp, 21 predicted proteins | sample CryGeyCG2014_300_2_FD_183964 | JGI IMG/M metagenome (GOLD analysis project Ga0210049, IMG submission 183964) | Groundwater microbial communities from aquifer - Crystal Geyser CG06_land_8/20/14_3.00 (SPAdes) (version 2) | ecosystem: Environmental > Aquatic > Deep subsurface > Groundwater | place... | reverse complement strand
AACGCGAAAGCAAGAATGTTGTAGCCTGCAAGTTTAAAGGAGATAATTTATTATGCTCTGATAAAAATTGTTGTTTTTTAGTCATCTGATCCTAGTTTACATTAATTCGTTAAAACAATCAAGTACCCGAGTCGCAGCGAAGGTAAATAAAAAAGCCCAGCGTTTGATGTTATCGCTGGGCTTTAAAAGTTCTGTCTAGTGAGGCGGGTTGGTGTTTTTAGGTTTTAACGAGAATTTTTCCAGTTTTTTGAGGAAAGATTGGTGTTTGTAATGCTTAAGCCATCGTTGGATTAAAAGATGCCCGCCGTATTTTGTAATATCGTTGCGCCAGTCACGGTACCAACACTGCCATCCCCTTATTAAATAATCTAAAGGGAAAATCAGGGTTTTTAGGGGAATTGTTGCAAGATTTAAAGAGCTATAGAACCACCGCATAATTTTTATCGGCAGTTCTTGGAGTTCCTGCAAAGTCATATTATCCGGCTGATAACAAATGTAGTTTCCGTCATATTTACTCCAGGGAACTATTTCCAGCGGGAAAAGTTTTCCTTCATGTTCTATCCTTGAACGTAGCTCCGTTCCGGCCAAAGGAACCGGTCGAAAAACCTGAACAGTATCCACTCGGCATTGGCGAATAAATCTTTTCAGACTCTCCATTCTTTCTTTGGCGCTGATAACGGTAATTACCTCCCTTAAAGGATAGCCAAAGATAAACATTCCATGGATAAAAAATCCAAAATCATGGAAGACTTTCGTCCATTTGACCATGTCGGAAGACAGATATCCTTTTTTCATCCCTATCAGTTCTTCGTTCAGGCAGGACTCATAGCCGATGCAAACCGTTCTTACGCCAGCTTTCTTCATAGCGTCAAGAAGCAGGGTATCTTTTGCCGCCTCCAGTCTTATTTGGACGGTGAACTTAAGTCTGCTTCCGTATTCTTCGGAAACTAACGCAAAAAAATCTAAAGTGCCATTGCGGTCTTCTTCAAGGCGGTCGTCAACGATAAAAAACCTGCTTGCTCCTCTGCTTTCCACCAGCCATTTGACTGTTTCAAAAAGATGTTGACCGGTGGCCCAATTTGGTTTTCCGCGGACAGAGCAGAATTCGCAATGTCTGCTGCATCCTCGGATTCTGCCGATCGGATAAACTTTCAATTCGGCATATCTGAGCAAGCCAAAATTCGGAAAGGGCAGGCTATTCAAGTCAAGTGTCTCTAATCCTGCCTGCGGAACAGTTTTAACTTGCCCTTCTTTCAAAAAAGAAATGCCGGGAACCATGGAAAGGGATTCTTTCCGCTCTATAATTCCGAGAAGTTGCTGGATAATGCTTTCGCCGTCTCCATACGCCACGACGTCAATACCTTTTTTAAGGGACTCTTCGGGTTGGTAACGGACGTGCCAGCCGCCGGCGACAGTAACAACCTCTTTTTGGCGATAAAATTCGGCGAGCTGCCAAACTCGTTCCATGGTGCTGGAAAGGCCGCAAAATAAGCCGACAACCGCGGCAGGATTCTCCTCTTGTAAAACTTTGTGGTCGGCAAATCCCTCTTTGTTTCGCGGTCCTTTCCTGTAATTGTTTTCGTCAATAACCTCTACCCGCCAGCCAGATAATTTATCTGCCACTGTTGCTACCATAATCGGACCTAAAGCACTCATCGTTTTGGCGATACGGGAAAAGATATTGATTTCTTTGAAGGCCGGAATGACAATTCTAAATAACAAACCTTTTCTGTTCATTTCTGTGTTTTCCATTTTCCTTCTCCTTTCATTTTAAATTTGTATTAACTTTTTAAAGTTCTATTATAACTCTTTGTCTATGACGGCTGCGTATACTGAAAATAGTTCGGACGCATTTCGCCGCCGCAGCCAGCGAGAAGAAACCCCCGAAAAATTAGCGGCTTCGCCGTGATCTTTGACAATTTCAAATTTTTCTTTGGCGGCTTTTAGAAAACCTGCCTCTTTCGAGGCAAGTCATCGACGGCAAATTCTTTTTTTACTTTCTATCTCGTGAATTTAAAAGTGGAAAGAATTTGATTAAATGTTTCTGTACATTCCGTTTCGTGGCTATCTTTGGAGCCATTTTTGGCTATCCGGTAATAATCCGAATTTTGGTTGAAATAAATATAATCTTGCGGGGATTTGGTCAGTCTAACGCTTGGAATACCATTACCAAAAGTGTAGTATGCTGTTTTCTTATAGCCTTTTTCTATAAGGTCCGCTATAGCGCCAGAATCATCAGCAGAAGTGACCACAATATTAAATCCGCAATAGCCACCATCACTCCATCGGTAAGAAAAGGCAGGACTAAGAGGTACACCTGTTTCACCTTCAAATTTCCAGTCCTTCGGATATTTTATTAGATAACCATAATTATCATTCCGGTAAGTTTTCCAGTCGGCAGTTAGTTCTGAAGAAGAAATAATTCTAAATGGCGCATCATTTTCATCAGATACGACTTTAGTAATAGGAATTGAGGGGTACTTATTAACTTCAATGATGTAATTGCCAGCAGGATACATATCAGAAATAGTCCAATCCACACTTCCGGTATTTTCAAGCTCGATAAAAATAACGGGGTCAAATTCTTGTCCGGTTTCCGGCAATGGCGGTGGAGGCACTCGTCTAATGTGAATAGATATCTTATCTGTTGGAGGAATATTTTGACTAGTCCATTTGATAGTGTGCGTTGAACCGATTGCCCATGTTTCGCCTCCATTCGGTGAAAGAAGGGTAATAGAAGGAGAGGCCTCGGCTTGTTCGGTTTTTTGCCAAACATAAATTCCGCCACCGACTATTACTACAATTGCGACAACAATTGAAATAATAATTATTGGTGCTAATCCTTTTTGTGATTTTAAGTTGTTAAACATTTTTTCTTTATTTAATTTTTGTTAATTCTCGACCTTTATAATAAATACAAAAAAATTTCTTTTACTAAAATGTGGTTTGAGCCGATATTTTTAACAGGTTGTTTGGTAGTTTTTAAGAACGCGGCGAAGCCGCTAATTTTTCGGGGGCTTCTTCTCGCTGGCTGCCGGGGAACGATTCGAACGTTCATACGCAGACTCCGCCGTAGCGGAGTAAACCAGTTTATCCCGCCAACGGCGGGAAATCTGCGGTCCTACTTCACCCCGCCAAATTTATTTTACCTTCTCTACAAAGCTGCGGGGCTTGGATTCGAACCAAGATTCGCAGATCCAGAGTCTACTGGCCTACCATTAGCCGACCCCGCAGCTTTGAAGAGAAATTTTTTAAATGCGTTTCCGCCTTTCCAACTTTTTATCTGTTTTTCTCTTTTCCGAGCTTTTTCTAAAGTTTTGAAATTTTCTATGTAAATTAGTTCCCACGGTGTTCCAAACTTTGTTGAATATACATTTCCCCTATTATGCTTTTTTAATCTTTGACTTGGTCCAAGAATAGTAATACCGGTATAATACCTATCTTTCTTATTTTTCAAAATATAAACAAAGGGCATAAATTCTTGTCCCGCCAAAGGCGGGATGAAGCGGGGCAAGTTAGACGACCCTCCAAAATTCTACACTTTCAGATACTTTCTAATGGCGATTATACTGGAAATTACGCCGACTCCAATACCGGTTAAAATCTGAATTAAAAAAATTAAAAAGAAGTTACCGATGAAATAGCCGAACAAATTCAGACCCGGGAAAAAAACCTCCATTTTTGGGCTTAAGAAATAAACGAGTGGAATAAAAATTAATAAAGTAACTAAAGCCGCGAAGAAACCGGAAATTACTCCTTGAATCAAAAATGGCCCCCTGATAAACCAGTTGGAAGCGCCGACCAGCCGCTGGATGAAAATTTCTTCCTTGGAGCTAGAGATGGCTAATCTTACCTGGTTAAAAGCGACCAAAAACGCAATTATCGCCAAAATTAAAGATAAAACGACGCCGGTGCGGTTAATCGCAAAGGTGATGGAAAAAATCCTTTCAATCACCGGTTTTCTTTGATAATAATCAGTCTTTTGAATTAAATTTTTAAAAGGGGCGTTTTCTAAAAAATTGGCAATGGCTGTATATTGGTCGGCCTGGCCGGCTTTAATATTAAGGGAAGCCAAATTAAGCATCCCTTGTGTTTCCCGCAGGCTTTCCGTTAATTCGGGATATTTTTCCAATAACCTTTTTTTTGCCTCTTCGTTAGAAACATACTCCACGCTTTTTACTTCCGGAATTTTAGCGATTTGTTCTTTTATTTCTAAAATATCCTGTTCTAAAGAGGTGTCTTTAAAATAAACTGAAACGTCAACTTTATCCTGCAAAAGGGAAATGGAAAATTTAGTGATTTTCTGAAAAAGGAAAAGAGAAGTTATCAAAGAAATGGTTATTGCCATAATAAAAATGGTGGCAACCGTAAAACCGGCCTGTCTTTTGAAGGTAATCCAGCCTGAACGAATTATTCTTTCAAGTGAAGTAAACATATATTATAAAATAAAGCGGCCTTTTTCCTCGTCTCTGATTATTTTTCCGTCTTCCAAGGTAATCACTCTTTTACCAAGCTTATTAATTACTTCTTTATTATGGGTAGCCAGAATAATGGTCGTTCCCAATTCATTGATGCCCAACAGGAGCCGCATAATGCCGGCCGTATGATAAGGATCCAGGTTGCCGGTCGGCTCGTCGGCTAAAATAACCTCGGGCCGGTGAACCAGCGCCCTGGCAATGGCTATTCTTTGTTTTTCTCCGCCGGAAAGTTCTACAGGGAAATTACGAAACCTTTCGGACAAACCCACGATTTCCAGGACTTCCGACACGTCCCGGCGGATCTCTTCATCGGTAGCGCCTATCGCCTCCAAGGCATAAGCTACGTTTTCATAAGCCGTTTTGAAACGCAAAAGTTTATAATCCTGGAACACAGCCCCAATTTTACGCCTAAGAAAAGGAAGCTTTGATTTTTTAATCTTATGAATATCCTGGTTGTCAAAAAAAATCCGACCCTGAGTTGGTTCCTCTTCCGCTAAAAGCAGTTCCAATAAAGTAGTCTTGCCGGCGCCTGATTTTCCCACCAAGGAAACGAACTCTTTGGGTTGAATTTCAAAAGAGACGTCATCTAAAGCAACAATATTGGGTGAATAAATTTTGCTAATTTTTTGGAATCGTATCATAATTTTATTTCAGGGCGAAGAAATAAATTTCTTCTTTAGCTTCGTTTTTGCCCTGCAAAAACTTGCTCTTCGATGAATTCTTCTAAATTGCCGTCCAGGACAGCTTCTACGTTTGAGGTTTCCAGCCCGGTTCTCAAATCTTTTACCATTTTATAGGGATGCAAAACATAGCTTCTTATCTGATTTCCCCAGCTGGCAGATACCTGCTTTCCTTTAATTCCCTTTAATTCTTTTTTTCTTTCCGATTCTTTCAATTGATAAAGTTTAGCCATTAATACCTTCATGGCTTTTTCCCGGTTTACCCCCTGCAGTCTTTCTGACTGGCAGGCAACCTGAATGCCGGTTGGCAAATGCGTAATCCTAACTGCTGTTTCTCTTTTATTTACATTTTGGCCGCCGGGTCCCGAAGCCCGAAAGACATCTAATTTTAAATCTTCCGGCCTGATTTTTATTTCTTCTTCCGTATCTTTTTCCAATTCCGGCAAAACTTCAACTAAAACAAAAGAGGTGTGGCGGAGGGATTTGGGAGAAAAAGGAGATAACCTGACCAATCTATGAACGCCTGTTTCTTTTTTTAAAAAACCGTAAGCAAAAGAACCCTGAATTTCCAAAGAAACTGATTTTGTGCCGATTCTGCCTTCCGGTCCCCCTCCTTCGCCAAACGACTGATGTAAAATCTGGGTTTTAAACCCTTTTGTGACGGCATACCTTTCATACATTCTTAACAAAATGGTAGCCCAGTCCTGGGCGTCCTGACCGCCTGCTCCCGCAAAAATTTGCAAAACGGCATTTCCTTTGTCGTATCTCTCGGAAAGAAAAATCTGAATTTCTTTCCTCTTAATTTTAACTTCTAAAATCTGGAGTTTTTCTTCGGACCTTTCTTCTTTTAATTCTGTTAGTTCTTTTTCCAAATCGCTGAATTCCGTTATTTCTTGCTCAAGTTGGGCAATTTCCTGGCTGATTTTTACTGCTTTTTCTGTATCTTTCCAAAAATCAGGTTTTTGGACCTCTGTTTTCAGCTGCCTAAATTTTTCCTTCTTTTTCGCCAGGTCAAAGACAGTCCTCAAGTTTGAGGAGCTTATTTTGTAATTCTTCAATTACCCGAGCGAAGCGAAGCCGAGCGAAGTGTGAAGAAGAAGCTTTAGCTTCTTCGCCTTTTTCGGAAAAATTTTTCATTTTTTTTATTGTAGCATATTTCCAGCCAAAATAAAAGAGCCGGAAACCCTGCCCTTTAAGCAAGCCGATGGGCAGAATTGAACCTTGTACCAGAAACTACAGGGCAGACTGCCGTCTTTTTTAAGCCAGAGGTGGGAATTGAACCCACAGTCTACGCATTACGAATGCGTTGCTTTACCATTAAGCTACTCTGGCATATTTATTGCCTTCTTTGGCTCTTTTACTTACGGCCCGAATCCTTTTACTTTTTCCTCTATTTAATCCTGCATAAGTAGGTGTTAGTGAGTCACAATTCGGGCATAACAAACGAAGATTGCTTTCCGTATTATTGCGCCAATTACCATCTATATGGTCGGCCACAAGTGGCACCATTCCTGTTTTAGGATTTACCTTTGACCATCCACATAAATAGCATTTATTCCCAAACTTTCTCCTTAAGTATCGTTTCACAGGTCTAGCAACTATACCTATCGTTTTTAATCCGCTTTCTTTTCCAGCTTTCCATCTTTCAATATAGGATTGGAACTGGTATTCAATCTGACACGCATTGCTACAGTATTTATATCCAGCACGTGCTGTTTCTTTACCGCAAACCGGACACTTTATTCTTGGTTTTTTTGGCATTGGCATATATTAAGTATACAGGATTTATATACCACTGTCAAGATTAGAAGTGGTTGTAGATTGAAGAGATTTCTCTGCCAATTGAGATACACTGGCAAGCTAATTTACTTTCCTCTCCAATGAGTGATTATTTTCTGTCTCCGCCTGTCTAAAGAATCTTTACTGGCTATCCCCGGGCCATTAATACACCCTCCCTCGCAAGAAAGAATGTCCAATATTTTTAAATTTATTTCCGTGGGGAAATTTTGAATGACTTTTTCTACCAATTGCGGTCCGGAAATAACGTCATATTCCGGATCTGTTAAATTTTTGGTCAGACAAGATGATTGAGCTAAACCGCCCGATACCGAATAAAGCCTGGTTTGCTTCCCCGCTATATCAAAAGAACTGGATTTATCGCTTTTTTCAGGTGAAATATTTTTAATTTCAAATATTTTTTTAAGTTCCTTATAAGTTAAAACCAATATATCCAATTCGGGATGGTCTTCTTTCGCTTCCAATTTTTTCACAATACAGGGACCTATGAAAACTTTTTTATAATTCGGGTATTTTTTGGAAACAATCTTTGCTGTGGCAATCATTGGCGAATCAATGGGCGTTAAAAATGGAATAAGCTTGGGATATTTGTTCCTTATTAATCGGACAATGGTGGGGCAGGGATTGGATATATACTTCTTATCCGGATGAAGCTTTAATAAAGCAAGTAACTGACGATTAGTTTCTATTGCTCCTCGCGCCACTTCCGCTGTATATTTAAAACCCAAACGTTTTAACATTCCGATAATTTCCGGATAAGAAAAATCAACCGGAAAAGAAGGGGCTAACATCGCCACCAATTTGCTTTTTTTAGAAAGTAAATCAAGCAGTTTTTTGATTTCTGGCGTGGTATTCTCCATAAATATTAAATATAATCCAAGCAATTATGCCGCCGCCGATGGCTGTTAAAAGCTGGTTTATTCCCATTGCCTGTAAAAAAATCGCGGGAACTAAATGAAATTTAAAATAGAGATTAGCGATTGCCATTAAGAATAGAAATTTTACCGCCGCGGCGCAAAATACTGAAAGAAAATATCTAATATGAGATATTTTTTTATACAACATTTTAAAAAATAAAATTAGAATCAGATTCCCGAACCAAATAAAAGGCAGAAAATAAATCAAAAATGATGTAAAGGGTCCAAAAATAATCCCCCGACCCAAAACTCCCAAACCAGGGAGAATAATTAAAGGAGCAAAAAACTTTTTTGGCAAGAAAATAGCTGCCAGAAATAAAGAGGCATTAATGATTGTCCCCACCAGCCACTGGGGATGCCCCAAAGAAAAAGGAACAATAAATGATAAGAAAGAAAGACTGGTAAAAACCAGAATTGCGGTTGAGTTTATTAAAGGCAAACTTAGGGTTGATATTTTTTGAGTCATATTTTTATTTAAGCGGGTTACCAGAATTGAACTGGCGCTTTTTCCTTGACCCCGTAAAAAATTTTGCTTGTTTTAAGCGAGAGACGGGAATTGAACCCGCGTATCTTGCTTGGGAAGCAAACGCACTACCATTGTGCTACTCTCGCAAAATTTAACGGGGTAAAGAAGGAGACGTTAAAATCCCAGTTTTTGAAGGATTCTTTGCCACAGACTTTTATTTTGTTGAGTCGTATTTTGAGTTGTTTCTTTTGGCGGCAAGACTGCCACGACTTCTTCTCCCGGTTTTTTCAAACCCAATCTGTCTCTGGCTTCTTTTTCCAGAAAGGTTTCGCTTTCACCCTCCAGAATGCCGGCCCTTAATTGCTCTTTTTTCTCTTCTAAAATTTGTATTTCTTTTTTTAAACTGTCAGCCTGAGATTGGAGTTCTATCTTTTTTTTATTTATTCTAAAATTAGAAAAAGCCAAAAACCCAATGATGGCAAAGAATAAAATTCCTAAAATAATGAGTGTAAATTTATCTTTAAAAGGAGTATTGCTTTTAAAAATTTTTATTTTTGCTATCATAAGTCAAAGAAGCATTATGTCTAATAAAACACGTAAAATCTTTAAAGTAACCTGGATTATCTTAATTTCTTTGGTGATTTTGAGCATGTTTATCTTTCTAATAGCTCCCCTGTTCTAACGGTTTTCATCTTAGCACAACGCTACTTATTTTTAAATATCTCCAGAAAAACTCGGGAAGGGATATTTACCTTCCCTTTTTCTTTTAATTCTTTTTTTCCTTTTTTTTGTTTTTCAAGCAATTTTCTCTTTCTGGTATAATCTCCGCCGTAAAGCGGGGCGATGACGTCTTTACCTCTAGCCCTTAAAGTTTCTCTGGCAATGATTTTTCCGCCCAAAATCGCCTGCAAGGGAACCGAAAAAAGTTGCGGCGGCAAAAATTCTTTTAATTTTTTGACAACTGCTCTCCCCTCTTTTTCGGCTTCATTTTTTGAAACGATTCTTGAAAAAGCTTCTTCTTTTTTACCGGCAATTAAAATTTCTAATTTTTCCAAATCAGCCGGTCTCCAATCCAAAATCTGATAATTCATTGAGGCAAATCCCTGGCTCACTCCTTTCAGCCTGTCGTAAAAACCGGTTAAAATTTGCCGCAAGGGCACCTCGTATATTAAAATAAAAAGCTCCTGGCTAAAATATTTTGTTTCAATTACCCGAGCGTTAGCGAAGGGTGAAGATGAAGCGTTAGCTTCATCGACTTTCCGCGCTTTAAATTCCCGTAAAAGTTCCAAGACACTGCCCAGATAATTTTGGGAAGTCAGTACTTCTAATCTCGCCCAGGGCTCTCTTTTCTCTTTGATTTCCTGAGGAGACGGCCAATCGCTTGACGAATAAACTGAAATTTCCTGATTTTTTTGGTTTATAATTTTATACAAAACCTGCGGAGTGGAAATGACCAAATTCAGCCCGTACTCTCTGTGCAATCTTTCAGAAATAATTTCCGCATGCAAAGTTCCCAAAAAACCGCAACGGAAACCGCGGCCCAAAGACTCTTTCATTTCCGGCTCAAAAGTCAAAGAAGGGTCGTTTAATTTTAATTTATTCAACGCGTCTTTTAACAAGTCAAACTGGTCAGGATTTTCCGGATAGAAACTGGCAAAAACCATTGGCTTTGGTTCTTGATATCCCGGCAACGGTTCAATTTTTGTATCTTTGATTGTAATAGTGTCTCCGGCTCTCACTTTGCCGGTTTCTTTAATGCCCGTGGCAATGTAACCTATTTCTCCGGCTGTCATTTCTTTTTGCGGGCTAAGTTGCGGATTGAAAAAGCCGATTTCTTTGGCCTCGCCCTCTGAATCAACCTGAATTAAATAAATTTTCTCATTGCTTGTTATTTTGCCGTCAATGATTCTGACATAAGCTATTATGCCTTTGTAGGCATCGTATTTTGAATCAAAAATCAAGGCCCTCAAAGCTTTTTCCGCATCTCCCTTCGGTGCAGGAATTTTTTCAATTACTGCTTCCAAAAGTTTTTCTACGTTAGTCCCCTGTTTGGCGGAAATTTCAAAAATCTCATCCTCAGTAATATTTAATAAATCAGCCAATTCTTTTTTGGTCTCTTGGATTCTGGCTTGCGCCGAATCAATTTTGTTCAAGACCGGAATAATTACTAATTTTTGCCCTTTAGCCAATTCCAGGTTGGCAATGGTTTGAGCCTGAATTCCCTTGGTGACATCAACCAATAAAATTGCTCCTTCCACGGCAGCCAAGGATCTTGAGACCTCGTAAGAAAAATCAACGTGGCCGGGAGTATCTATCAAATTTAAAATGAAATCTTGATATTTCATCCGGACAGGCTGCATTTTAATGGTGATTCCTTTTTCTCTTTCCAGGTCCATCATATCTAAATACTGGGGTCGCATTTTTTCTTTTGGAACGGTTCCGGTCAATTCCAAAAACCGATCGGCTAAAGTTGACTTGCCGTGGTCAATGTGAGCAATTATGGAAAAATTACGGATGTTTTCCATCAGATTTCTTTAGTCGATGAAGTTTACCCCTTCGGGCTTGCCTTCATCTTCACCCTTCGCTGTCGCTCGGGTAAAAGAGTATTTTTTCTTTTTTTGCCAAAACAAGACCAAAAGAATCAAAAATTGAATAATCGCTGACAGAGAAATCGCCAAAGGCAAGCCAATCACTTCAGGATGGTTGATTTTTTGGAGATTAAAAAAATTAAAGAAAAATTGTTGGAATGAATTTGGAGCAGAAAACACTCGGACAAAAACCAGACAGAAAATAATATTCGCTGTCATTCCAGCTACGCTGGTTAGGGCCGGGGTTTTGGTATCCTGAAGAGCGTAGAAAGCATTGGCCAGTAAAAGGTTCAAGCTCTGGGCAAAAAGGCCAAAAGCAAACATGCCTAAGCAGGCGGCCGTCAAATTGGCGTCAACCAGACCAAATTTTCCCACGCGGAGAATGATTGAAACGATAATATCTCTGAACAAAAAAAGTAGGAAACTTAAAGGTAAAACCAGATAAAGCGTGCGGGAAAAAACCAGAGAAAATACCTGGTTGAATTTTTCTTTATTGCCTTTGGAAAAAGACAGGCTCAGAATCGGGAAAGAAGCCAGGAAAAAAGAAACGGCAATCAAGGTCAAGAGGGGCCGGGAAAAATTATCCGCCAAATTGAAAACCGTAATACTGCCCGGCGCCAAAGTGGAAGCAATGGCGGTCACCACAATCAGGTTAATCTGGCTGGCGGCCAACCCGATTGAACGGGGTATGGTTAATTTTATAACTTTTAAAAAACCGGCTTGCCGGAAATCAAATATTTTTTTTAATCTAAACCCCACTTTAAACAAAAGAGGGATTTGAATTGCCAAGTGAAAGAAAGCGCCCAGAGCCACGCCCCAGGCCAAGCCCTGAACGCCCATTTTGGGAACCAAAAATAAAATCCCGAAAATTATTCCCAAATTATAAACAATGGGAGTCAGAGAAGTAATCAAAAATCTTCGGAAAACCTGTAAAACCGAGGAAATGATATTGCTGATGCCCAGCAAAATCGGGCTTAAAAACATAATACGAGTCAGCAATATAGCCAGAGTTTTTTTCTCGCCGGAAAATCCAGGCGCAATTAAACTCATTAGCTGGGGGGCAAAAATCGTAAAGATTATTAAAACAATTATCAAACAAAATAAAAATAAATTAAAAAGATTGGAAAGAAATTCAAAAGCTTCTTTTTTGGAGCGAACGAGATATTCATTAAAAACCGGGATAATAGCCGCGGAAATCGCTCCCATAATCAAGACCATGGAGATGAAATCCGGAATTCGGAAAGCGGCATAATAAGCATCGAGTTCATTTCCCGCGCCAAAACGAGAAGCTAAAAGCCGGTCCCGGAATAATCCCAAAACCGCACTAATAAAACTGGCTGCCCCTAAAATAAGGGCAGCTGAAGTAATGTTTTTAGTCTGGATATTTAAAATTTTTTTTAGCAGCATTTCAATTTAGCCTTTGGTCTCTCTTAAAATCCCAAAAGGAGTTTGCTCGGTGGTTTGACCTAAAGGATTGTCCTTTAATGCTTTGACAATAATTTTTTTATCAACTCCCTGACTCGTTCCCATCACCCAGCCGCCGATATCGCAAACATCAACAATGACAACCGGAAATCCAATTTTTTTGCTTAAATCTTGGGCTGTTTTTTGGGGATTTTTGGGCGCCTTGCTCACATAGGTATTGTAAGGAGGAATCACATAGTCAGCTGCGCCGTCTACTGCTTTGGCCTGGGGCCCGGCAATTTTATAAAAAACTCCTTTAATTCCTAAAGGCTTGGTGATAGCCGCAAAAAAAGCAGCGAGTATCATTCTCGGGCCACCGACTTCCTCAACGGCTAACTGCATGGTTTCAGGCGAGCCCAATCCAATTCCATAAGGAGATTTAGTCACAAAACGAACCAAAAATTTAGCCAACCGACTCGGTCTCACTTTAGCTTTGGGATAACTTCGGCCCTGGCAAGAAGCTAAACTTCTTTCTCCAATAAAAATAATATCGCCGGGTTCCAAATAATCTTTGGCGTATTTTTCAATAATTTTACCGTAATCTTTGTCTTGTTCAGTAATCAGATGGGTTTTAACGGGAATTCTGGCGTATTTTTTTCCGTTGACTTCAATGATTAAGTTTTTTCCCGGATTGGGAGATAAGGTCATATTATTATTATATCCTTGACAGAAAAAAAATAAAGAGCTAAAATGAATATGTCTCAGTAAGTCGGGTGATTGCACTCCACCTTTTAAAAAAGGTGTCGTGAGGAAAGTCCGAACTTTCATTTCTGCTCAAAAAGCAGGTCTAAAAAAGTAGCGGCTAACAGCCGCCGTCCGAAAGGATCGAGGTGCGAACAGAGACGCTCAAAACCGAAAGGAATTGAGTATCCCTCAGGGATAAATCTTAATGGCAACATTAAGGGTGAAACGGCTAAATCCTTACTGGAAGCAAGAACAAAGCCAGCTAACTTTTTACACAAAGTTGAGATGGTTCAAAGTAGTTCGCATGAGCTAAAGAGCAATCTTTAGCCCAGATAGATAATCACACAAATACAGAATTCGGCTTACAGACTTACTGGGACATCAAAAAACAGAGGAATGTTCTCTGTTTTTTTGTTTTTCTGTTTTTTAGTTGCAATTCTTACTTAACTTTAATTTCTGGTAGATTATCCCAAACGAGCTCAAATATCAATTTCATTGTTTTGTATATTTCAGCCCCCTCAATGATAATACCTGTTTCCTCTTTTGAAGACATCAAAGCCACTCGCTGATGACCATAAATATTTATCTCAACAGAGAAAGGATATTTTTGAGGATCGATTAATTTAGACATGCGCAGTTGTTCCCTATCTTTGGCGGCGTACTCTTGGATGCCGGAAGTTTTAGGCATTATAGCTCTGGTATGGATCTCTTTCTTAACGCGCTGTTTCAAATATAAATCAGCCCAGTCTTTGCCAAGCACTCTTAAAACATCTTCTGACGCAAAAGAAAGCAATTCGCCAGAGTATTTAAGTGTATCTGCATAAACTTCCCTTAGTCCTTCTTTGCCCTCGTAAAACCTGATTTTGGGTTTGGTGCCCTTTATATTGTAAACCGCCTGAAGCTCGGGCAGAATTTCATCAAATATTTTTTGTTTTGCCACTAGTTCTTTTTTTATTTTCTCCGGGTCTTCTCCTATAAACAATCTTTTTTTGCCTTTGGCTGTTTCATAAATTAATCCCTGTCTTTCCAAATCAAGCAAAATGTCATAGCAGGTGGTTCTTTTGACGCCTGCTTTTTTGGCAATCTCAATCACTCTGGCTTTCCCCAATTCCAATGCCGCCAGATAAACATCGGCCTTTTTGCCGTTTAATCCTAATTTTTCTAAAGATTTATCCAAGTCCATGATAGGTAATATAAAATTTTTATTTATTATTTACTTTGTCGGCATTTTCCGTCAACATTTACATTATATCAAACCAGAAGACCCTGTCAAGTTTTAGCTTAATTTAGCTTAAAAATGAGTATTTTCCCACAATTTTAGGTATTTAATTTCCATGTATTGACGGCTACTATTGACAAAATAAAGGTTTCGTAATATACTACAGGTGTAGAGTGAAATAAAGATTTTAACCTACAAATAGCTCTTTGAATCTTAACTTAATAAGGATTGAACGATAAACCCAGTTAAGGCCCGGTCCTGAGCAAGCCGAAGGATGGTCGGGAGCTACACTGGCTGGGTTGAAAATACAAAAAATACTGAAAGGAGAACAAAAATGGAAAAGGAGAAAAGGACTTGTAAACATCCAATCCCTATCGGAATGGCAGCGGATGACTTAGTAGATATTCCTATCCCTATGGTTGAGCGCTACATCCGAACCCACATCCGCCACATACGCGATGAAGACTGCGGGGAATGCCTGGAAGAACTTATCGAAGAGATGGGGAAAAAATCGCACGAACAACTGTTGCGAGCCATCAGAACACTTCTTCTGCTAAAACGCTAACTCCAGGAATCAGTTGCTGAGGTTGATGGGCCACCGAGAAAAAGAACCCATCGGGCTACGAGAGAATGCGACGCCACGCGAAAACCAACCCGCGCAAAGGTTGAAAATATAAAAGGCAAGATAATAATCACTCGTCTTGCCTCTCTTTCAGAGACCGCCATAAGAGCCGGTGAATTCTGAAAGGGAGAAGCTCTTTATAAAAAATCAAAAAGGAGGTGATTCGGATGCCACAGGCAAAGACGAACGAAATTCCCTGGAACACGAGCGGCTATGGGACGGATGAGGAAAAACCAGCTTACTGCGACTGCCAGCCTGAAAAACAGGAGATGAAAGTGGTCACGGTGGAGCGCTGGACATTCGCCATTCCGGTATGCGTAACCTGCGGTCGGGATATTAAATAATTCCGGCCAGAATTAAACAAGGGAGGTGAAAAAACCACAAAACCTCGACGAAACATCGCCGAGGTTTTTTCTTTTTCCAAAATTGAAAGTCATTGCTAATAGTCCAATTTTTGATATACTTCAAATATGACCACTCAAGCTATTAAAAAGAAAATATTGCCTATTTTGAAGCGTCAAGGCGTCACAAAAGCCGCGCTTTTTGGTTCCTCGGCCAGGGGTGAAATGAAAAAAAGAAGCGATATTGATATATTGGTAAATCTAAGAAAAGACAAAACCCTGCTTGACCTTGTCGGCTTACAATTAGAATTGCAAGAAAAACTCGGCAGAAAGGTTGATGTGCTTACTTACGATGGAATTCATCATTTACTCAAAGATATAATTTTGAAAGAACAGAAAATAATCTATGAAAAAAGATCCTAAAATTTTTCTTGAACACATTTTGGAAAGTATTGGCGAAATAGAAAAGTACACTAAAAATATATCGAAAAAAAGATTTTTCGATTCGGTTATGATTCAAGATGCCGTGGTAAGAAGGTTAGAGATTATCGGCGAAGCCGTTAAAAATCTGCCGACTTCTTTCAAAAACCGATACCCCAAAATTCCATGGAAAAAGATTGCCGGAACTCGCGATATTCTCATTCATGAATATTTCGGAGTTAATGTAGATTTAGTCTGGAAAATCGTGAATAAGAATATACCGCAACTCAAAAAACAAATCTCAAAATTGTTAGAAGAATTTTAGGATAGAATAGAATAGGAAAGGGAATCGGCAGTTTCGCATATACTAAAAAGTTAGATATACTACTCAAGGTCAAAAAAAACAGAGGACATTCCTCTGCTTTTTGATTTAATCTTAGATTAAATTCTCTTGCTTTGTGTCCAAAGCTTCGTTGACCAGTCTGTCGGCTGTTTTGTTTTTTTCTCTGGGAATGATTTTAAATTTTACTTTTTTGAAATCTAATTTTAAATTCCAAGCTGTCAGAAACAAAGACTGAATTTTTGGTTCTAAAATTTTATATAAACCCTGCATTTGCTTGATTAAAAGTTCTGAATCGGCTCTCACTTCAATTTCTGAATTTTTGGCTAATTTATTGCCAAAAAGCGCTTTAAACTTTTTCAGGGCAAAAATTACTGCCTGATATTCGGCTTCATTGTTGGTTGATTCTCCCAAAACCTCGGAATATTTTTTAATAATCTCTCCTTTTTCGTTGCAAAAAACGATTCCGATGGCCGAAGGGCCGGGATTGCCCCGGGATCCTCCGTCAGTGTAAATAATAATCTTTTTCATAAATCGTAATTATCTATTAAACATTCTTTAAATTTTTCCAGATTCTCGTTCTTTACCCTAAAGCCCGAAGCCTGAGCGTGCCCGCCAAAAGTGATTAAATATTTTTTGCATTTCTTCATTAAAGAAACGCCATTGATTCCGGCAGGAGTTCTAACCGTACCCTGGCTTTCTTTTTCCAATTTTTTATAGATAAAAGACGGTTTTTTATACCTGTGGCAAAGCGTGGAAGCTACAGAAGAAATCAACATAACCTCAAAGTGAGCTGCACCTTCAAAAATGATGGGTTCTTGTTTCTTTAAAAGTCTGCTTTCAATTTCTCTGATAATTTCCTCAATTTTTTGTTTTCTTTGAAAACTCTTTTCTAACAATTTTTCAATCAGTTTTTTGCTGTCTTCCACAGATTGAGAAGTTAATAATCTGAAACTGGCCGGCAAATTATTCTCTGCGTCTCTAACATTTAAGAGCGAAATAATCTTTGAAACTTTTTGATTTAAATTTGAGTATTCGTTTAAAATTTCTGTTTCAAAAAATGCCTGAATACCCGGCCGCCAAGAATTTTCCAAATTATTCAACCCATCTTCAATGAAAATTTTATTCTCATCTTCTTGAGGCATCATATCAGCTATGGTGGCTAAAGCCACCATTTCCAGAAAATTATTTCTTATGACTGGTGACATTTTTTCTCCCAGTATTGCTTCTGACAATTTAAAAGAAATTCCGGTATTTGCCAAACCCTTGAAAGAGTATTTGTCGGATTTCTGTTTCGGGTCAACAATAATTTTGGCTGCAGGTAATTTATCTAAAACCTCGTGGTGATCAACAATTATTACCTCAAAGCCCAGTTTTTTTGCCAAATTGATTTCTTTAAAATTTCCTATACCGCAATCTAAAGCAATTAATAAAGCAGGAGAAAATTGTTTCAAATGACTCAGGGCTGTTTCTGAAATTCCGTATCCTTCAGTTTCTCTGTCAGGAAAATAAACAGCGGCGACCTCACCGCCTAAATTCTTGATGCTCTCTTTTAAAATAATTACCGAACTCACGCCGTCCAAATCCGCATCGCCGTAAAGAATAATTTTTTCTTCATCTTTTATAGCTTTTTTTATTCGTTCGGCTGCTTTTTTTAAATTTTTAATTTCAGTCATCCTACGAATTTACGAAATTATTACGAATAGTCGAAGAGATAAATCTCTTCTTCACCCTTCGTTGTAATTCGGGTATACGAATAACAAAGCGGGGCAGAATGTGAGAGAGATAAATTAGTCTTCGGGCAATTGCCGAAGGTGACACTTCGCAGCCGAGCCCCGAAAATTCTTTGAGTTTTCTTTTAAAATAAGTAAGGCTCGGCGAGAAATAGCAGACGCGGAGACTAACTTAGTTTTGCTGTTTAAGCGGACTGCGTGTCACCTGAAGCAATTTACCTGAAGACTATCTTTTGAAATCAGCTTGCCGAAGCGACTATTTTAAAGCTTCTATCCCAGGCAGTTTTTCTCCGCTTAAAAATTCCAGCATAGCTCCCCCGCCGGTAGAAACGTGATCAAACTCTTGAAGCAAACCAAACTTATCCACCGCCGCAATCGTATCCCCTCCGCCTATAATTTTAAAAGCGCTCTTGTTTTTAACAATGCTTTCAGCCGTTTCTTTTGTTCCTTTTTCAAATTTTTTCTCCTCAGACAAGCCCAGGGGCCCCGACCATAGAATCATTTTAGCCTCTTTAATTATTTCAGAAAAAATCTTAATCGTTTCAGGCCCAATATCAAAAATTTTTTCTTCTTTTTTAATGGTACCGATCGCTCCTTCTCTGGAGTAATCTTTTTGTCTCTCTCTCAAAGAAATGATGCCATCTACTGGCAAATGAATTTTGAGATTGGTAATGTCGATTTTTTTAACTTTTCGAGCGATCTCTTCATCGTCCAGCAAAGACCTACCGAGAGAAAACCCTTTACCGATTAAAATGGCGTTAGCCACCTCGCCGCCCAAAAGCAAGTGGTCAGCTTTTTTTAAAAATTGGGAAATTACGCCAATTTTCGTATTGATCTTCACGCCGCCAATTATGACAACCAAAGGACGCCAGGGATTCTGCATAACTTTAGAGAGAATCTTAATCTCTTTTTCCAGTAAAAAACCTGCGGCAGCAGGCAAATATTTCGGAATACCCGCTATTGAAGCGTAATTCCGATGAGACTGACCAAAGGCCTCCATTATGAAAATATCCGCATAACTCGCTAATATTTTGGCGAAATTAGAATCGTTTTTATTTTCTCCGGCATTGAACTGAATATTCTCCAAGAGAATTATTTCTCCTGTTTGAATTCTTTCAACTTCTTTTTTAACTTCCTTTCCTACGCAATCGTCTAATTTTTTTACCGGTCGATTTAATAATTCAGATAATCTTTTAGCAATCGGGTTCAGCCGCAATTCGTTAACTATCTTCCCTTCCGGTTTTCCCAAATGGCTCATCAAAATTGTCTTAGCTCCTTTTTTTATTAAATATTCAATTGTCGGAATGGTCTGCTTTATCCGAAAGTCTTCAGCAATCCGTCCTTTTTCATTAAGCTGCACGTTAAAATCGCATCTCACTAAAACCCGTTTATTCTTAAAGTTAAAATCCTTTAAAGTTTTCATGGGAGATCTTTACACTCTAAGTTTTATTCTCTTGGTTTTGGTCTAACGATTTTTCTAAAACTTTCTTTAATTCGTCCAAGTTGACCTCTTTTCTTTTGGGCTTGGGTTTTTCCTCTCTATTCTTTTTAGGCTGAGAAAAAGGAACAGCCGGACTTTCCA
>Ga0210049_1001954_pt1 | contig 19380 bp, 12 predicted proteins | sample CryGeyCG2014_300_2_FD_183964 | JGI IMG/M metagenome (GOLD analysis project Ga0210049, IMG submission 183964) | Groundwater microbial communities from aquifer - Crystal Geyser CG06_land_8/20/14_3.00 (SPAdes) (version 2) | ecosystem: Environmental > Aquatic > Deep subsurface > Groundwater | place... | reverse complement strand
GGGTCAGTCATCGGTAGGTGGATCCTTCTCATCTTCACCGGGCGACTTCGCCGTGGTGATGTAGACCCGGTTGAGCAGGTCGCGGGCGGCGCGGTGCTGGGGGTTCAGCTCCAGCTCGCGCTTCAGAGCGACTTCGGCGGCGGCTTTGTCGTCCCGCTTCAGGTAGGCGATGGCCAGGTTGTAGTGACCGTCTTTCCAGCTCGGCCGTCCCCTGAGCAGTTTCTCGAGACACTGGATGGACTCGTCAAGCTGGCCCAGGGCGTCGAGGCAAGCCGCCAGGTTCAGCAGTGCCGTTGGGTTCTGATCCTCGATGGCCAGCACGTAGCGCAGATGCGGTACCGCCTTGGCGTGCTGGGCGGTCAGGTAGTAGGCGGTGGCCAGGTTGATCCGCGTCGCAAAACTGCCCGCCTCCTTGGCGAAGGCGGCTTCGAGTGGCGGAATCGCCTGCAGGGGCCGGTTCCGCGCCAGTTCGCGCGCACCGCATTTGCGGAGTTCGTCGGCGCTTGCAGTTTCCGGGTCACGCTCGCGAGACCAAGGTAAGCGCAATGGTTCCACCACCGAAGCAACCGCCACTGTGCAGGCATGGGAGACAAGGGCTTCAGACCGGGGGCGGTTGACGGAGAGAATTCTAACCGTGAGGCGGTGTGGGGTCAAGCAAGCCGCTCCGTGCCGCTGCCCACCACCCCCCAGGCAAGCAAAACGGCGGCGGCCCGACTTGGGCCGCCGCCGTTACGTACTACTTGGGAACTGCCTGCCCCGCTGAGGTGCAACTACGAGCCGTTGGTGATGGACCATTCGCAGTTGGCGTCGTCCGCGCACCCGATGGAAGTCGCCTTGCGCGTCTTCACGTGGCCATCGTAGAACGCGTAGTTCGCGCCTTCGTTGTGGCGAATGCGACCGGCGTCGTCGCGCTTGCCACCGTGCGCGCCCGCTGCGATGCCCGTCAGATCCGCGTAGCCACCAGCATTGGTGTCTGTGAAGGAGATCACGCTGGAGGCATCGTTGACTGAAGAATCTGCGACTCCGGCAATTCCACCGTAGGCATTGCCGCCGACGCCGGTGTGGAGCGCGTTGATGCAGTATCCGGAGACGTTTGTCAGGGCATAGGTCGCTCCCGTATCGAACCGCACTCCGGTTGGGCGGAATGAGGGGCACTGCTGCATCTGGACGTTCTTGACATAGGGATGCAGCGCCACGCGCCAGTCGTAGGTGGTGGCGAAGACGGCGAACACGCCGGTCTCGTCGTAGTCCTGCGAGTACATGATTGAGGCAAGCCCAATCTGCTTCAGGTTGCTGGCGCAGCTCGCCTGTCGCGCTTTCTCTCTCGCCCGGGCGAACACCGGGAACAGAATGGCCGCCAGGATCGCGATGATGGCGATGACGACCAGTAGCTCAATCAGCGTGAAACCCCGTCTTGATCTCGTGAACATCGGACTGAACCTCCTGAGTGAGTGGTGAAGTTGGGTGGCGAGTGGCGGGATGGTGGAGTCGAGGCTCCGGACCGGTCCTCCTTTCCGACTGGGCACCTCGGCGCGACACGTTGAGCTTGGTCCGCCACCCGGGCGGCCCCTGCCGGTCAGGAGTCGCGGGCGGCATTGTACCACGCCAGACGCAAGCTGCACACCCCGGCGGGGGCGACGCAGTCCATAGTATATAGCCACTTGGCTGCGAATGGTCACTGCCCGTCGCGGAGTGACTGCTCTTACGAACACCGGAAAGCAGCCTCTGGGGGCGTCCAATGCGCTCTTAGACGCTCCCGACACCGCGGCAGTTTCGCAGCCGGGACCCGACAGTGCCCCGCGGTCAGCGGTCGCGAAGGGAGCCGGGCCCGGTTGCGCGCCGAACCATCTCGGCAATGACGGAGTCGTTATACCGGATGTCCGCGTTCTCGACCAACTCACTGTCGAACTGGGCCGAGCGCGCTTCATGCTTGGCGTCCCACAGCTCGCCCTCAACAAACGGAGCGGCTTCGTCAAAGGTCATCGGACGGGAGGCTTGCCGGTCGTATACGTGGAACAGCCTGCCCACGTCACCGTACACGAACGGATCGCCCGTTGCGCCCTTCGGGAGCAAACGCACGCGGTCCGGCAGGCCGTCGGGGGCGAAGGGCGCGGGCAGGAGTGAGAACCAGTGCCCTCGCCCCACTGCCTCGAAGTCCCCCTGCCCGAGCTTCGCGTGCTTCTGCGCGACGGCGTCGAAGTCCCTGCCGGCCTCAACTTCCGCGCGGATCTTGGCAAGTCGGTCCCGGGCCGCCTTGGCTCCGGTGTCGCCGGGGGGGAAGCGGAACTCGAGCCAACCGACCTCGATCTCCCCGACAACCGTCAGCCCGGATTTGCGCTCCTCGTACCGCTGCTTCCGCTCCGGCTCGGTCAACTCGATCTTCTCCTCCACCTCTTCATGCCTGAGCAGTCGGCGCAGATTGCTGCGCCGCTGTGCCTCGAGCCGTTCCCGCAACTCTACGTTCTGAATGCCGTCGGTGGACGACAGCAGGATGATCCGGTCGATCAATTCGTCAGCGTACCGCTCGCGCTCAGCCGGGGACGTCGGGGGCCGCGACATGCTGGCGAGCTCGGCGCGCCACTGCCCCAGCGTGTAGGGCCGGCCGTTCACGGTGAACAGCGCCGCGTCGAGGGGTGCGTTGCGCTGGCTGAGCAGTTCGTAGTGCTTCTCGACCCGTGCCCCGCGTCGCATTTGCTGGAGGTTCTCTTCGAGTTCCTGTTTTCGGCTGGCGAGTTCGGCACCCATCAACAGGTCCTCGATCTCCTGCCAGGACTCGGCGAGCGTTCGTCCCTGGAAAGTCGCCCGGTTCTTCTCATAGTACGCGCGGACTTCCTCTCCGGTGACGACTCCGGTCAGCCACGTCTCCATCCGGAGCCCGGGCCTGGTGGCGTATCCTCGCTTCTCGGCCTCGGTCACTTCAATCTCCGGCAGCAGGAATCCGCCCACGATCCCCTCGATCTGTCGTCGCGCCTGGGCGGGCGTCAAGGCCAGGTCCTTGAGTCTGACGCCGGAGAGCCTCTCGTGCATGTCCTCGACTTGTTTTCGCGTGACGGTCGTGGCGCCGAAGCGAGCGACGACGTGACCGGCCTCGGCGTCTGTGTAGCTGCGCTCAGAGTCGTGGACTGCCCGGGCCCGGTCTCGCTCGAGGTCGCGGTTACGCTGCTGCCGCCAGTAGTCGTCCAAGGCGGCCGTGACCAAGGTAGTCTTCCGAGCGGGGTCAGCGCGGCGGCCGTCTGGAAGGGCGGGAGGCTCAACGGCCGGCGGCTGGGGCTTGGGCAGGGGAAGCTGGACCACCGGGCGGAGCACGGGGGCCGCGGTGTACTCGGGCTCCGCGGGCTTCGGCCGCCCCAGCAGCGCCACCCGCAAGGGCACTTTCGCTTCGGGGAGCAGCGGGCGGCGGTGGACGCTCTTGGGGTGGCTGTCCTCCACAGGCACCGGCAACCCGGGCATCACCTGTGGAGCGGGGGCGGGCTTTGGCGGGGGGTACACCGGAGCCCGGCTGGGTCGCGGTGCCGGGGGCGGCAACGGCACCGCGGGAAGCGGCGGCTTCGTGGCCGGCTTAGCCGCTTTCGAGGCGCTCGCGAGCCTCTGCCGCCGGACTACTTGGACGCGCACCGGAGCGCGAGAAGCCAGCGGTTCTCCGGGCGCCGGCCGCCAGGCCCAGAGCAGGACAAAAGCCCCGAGATGCAGCACCGCGGAGAGGAGGCATGCATTCCAGAGCGTGGTTGGCAGTAGCGTGCGGGCAATCGAGCGCATCAGGCGACACGAACCGCTCGGCGCCGGGACGACAGGGGGGGCGCCCTGCGCCAAGAACCCGGTTCCCTCTTGATTGTCGCCAATGGCGCAACCGCGGTCAACCCGGAGAGTGCCGCGCGGCACCCCCGCAACGGCTCAAACTCGCGAAAGCCAGAACAACTCGCTGGGAATCAGCTTGCGCAGCTCCTGCTGAACGGACTCGATCTCTTCCTTCGCGGCCGGGCCGGCCGGCCGCGCGCCGTATGCCGCGAGGAAGGCATCGCCGATGTCCCGGTCGAACTGTGCGTCGAGGTTGATCCGGATTTCTTGGAGGGCCGCCTCAACGGGCAGACCTGGTCTGTAGGGGCGGTCGGTTGTCATCGCGTCGAACGCATCGGCGACGGCGATGATCCGGGCCGACTGGGGAATCTGGTCGCCGTGCAGCCCGTCTGGATAGCCGTGCCCGTCGATCCGTTCGTGGTGATGCCGCACGCCGGGGATCACGTCAGCAAGTTGCTGGCCCATGTGGTCCAGAATGCGCCCCCCGATGGTTGGGTGCCCTCGGATCGTCGAGAACTCCTCCTCGCTGAGCCGGCCCGGCTTGCGCAGGATGCTGTCTGCCACGCCGATCTTACCGATGTCGTGCAAGATCGCGGAAAGCCGTAATGCGTCGCCCTCGGCCTTTGCCAGCCCGAGGGCGCCCCCGATCATCACGGAGTACCGCACCACCCGGAGCACGTGCTCGCCCGTGTATTGATCGCGCTGCTCGATGGCGTCGGCCAGGGCCAGCGTCATGTTCAGGAACATGTCCTGAGTCGCCTGATACAGCCGGGAGTTCTCGATGGCGATGGCTGCCTGGTTCGCAAACAGCGAGAGCAATTCCAGGTCGGCCTGCGAGAAGCGGCCGGCGGCGATGCGGTTGTCGATGTAGATGGCGCCCTGAACGCCACGGCAGAGCAATTCCAGGTCGGCCTGCGAGAAGCGGCCGGCGGCGATGCGGTTGTCGATGTAGATGGCGCCCTGAACGCCACGGCGGCCAATCAGAGGCACGCACATCGCTGAGCGCAGCTCGAGCGCCAGCACGCTGGACTTTGCTCTGAATCGCTCGTCTTCCAGGGCGTTCTGCAGGAGGACGGGGTTGGTGGTCCGCACCACCTCCTCGACCAGGCTGTGGCTGATCTGCGAGGTGGCGTCGTCGATTTCCCCTCCCGCGGCGTGAATGGCCACCTTGAAGGCGAGCTCGCCCTCGGCGTCGAGAATGATGAGGAACCCACGCTCCGCCGCGAACATCTCGACGAGCGTAGCGATGGCCAGATCGAACACGCGCTCCAGATGAAGGGTCGAGTTCATCGCGCGGCTGACGTCGATCAGGCGCCGGAAGTAGAGGTTCGCCTGCGACGACGAGTCGAGCCCTCCCTGCGGCCGGTATAGTCGCTCGCGAATGCTCCCCAGCAAGGTCGTGAGGGACTCGAGGCACTCCAGAACCGAGGTGGGGTTGGCATCCATGACGGGGGCTCGCTATGCTCCTGCTCCAGCCGGATTGCTGAGGGCGCTCTGAAGCTCGCGGCTTTGTTCCTGATCGAGCTGGCCAAACACCTCGCCGACGGCTTTGCCAAGCTGGCGAAGGCTCACCGGCTTGCACATGACGCGATCGACTCCCGGCGGGAGCTGCTCCTCCGCCGCCAACCTTGTGCCCCAGCCTGTCAGGAGGATGACCGGGGTATCTGGTGACTGCCGCTTGACGGCGGCCGTCACCGCGCGCCCGTCAACCTCGGGCATCCCCAGGTCGGTGATGACGACATCGAACGGGGCTGACTGGAAGGCCTCGATGCCCTCTCGGCCGCCGGGGACGACGACTACGGCGTGCCCCAGATAGGCCAGCGCTCGACGCAGGAATTCGCGCACACTCGCCTCGTCGTCGATGCAGAGCACCCGCGCGCGGACGGCCGAGACCGGCGTCAGTTCCGCCTCGGCGAGGTCGATCTCGGCGACGGGAAGCAGCAACGTGAAGGTAGTGCCTTTGCCCGGCGCGGTGAGGATCTCGATATCGCCTCGCAGCCGGTTCACGATTCCGTAGACCACGCTGAGACCCATGCCGGTACCCCGCCCTTCTTTCGTGGAGAAGAACGGCTCGAGGCACCGCTGCCGTACCTCCTCGGTCATCCCGACGCCGGTGTCCTCCACCACCAAAGCAACCCTCGCGTCCTCCGCTCGGGCGCACACCCGGAGCTTGCCTCCCTCCGGCATGGCGTCTACCGCGTTGAGGATGAGGTTGGTAAGTGCCTCCCGCAGTTCCCCCTCAATCCCGGCGACACAGGGGAGGTCTTCCGGGATCTCCGTGTCTACCTCAATAACGACTCCCCGTTCCTGAGGCATGTCGCGCCAGCGGGGCTGGGTCAGCGAGATGGTCTTCTGCACCAGGTCCGCGACCAGGACCGGCTGCAGCGTGTCGGGAGAGTCCTGTTTGCGGTAGAACTCGCGCAGGCGCGCTACGGTTGCCGCGATGTCGCTGGAACTGGTGGCAATCATCTCGAGCTGCGACCGGGTCTCTTCATCCCAGTCCTGCCGTGTCAGGAGGAGATCGGCAATGCCGAAGATGGGCGTGAGGGCGTTGTTGATGTCGTGGGCGATGCCGCTGGCCATCGTTCCCAAGGCGCGCAAGCGCTGCTCCTGAAGCACCATCTGCTGGGTCCTGCGCAGCTCCTCGTTGGTCTCCTGCAGCTCCTGGTACAGGCGTCGATCATGGACCGCCACGCCGACCTCCGCCCCGAGGACGTTGAGCAGTTCCAGGTCCTCGACGGTGAACGGCTCGACCTGCCTCCGCGCGACACCCAGAATGCCCAGCACCTCATGCCCCGCGGTGAGGAAGGTGACCGCCAGATGGCGGATTCCTTCAGCGGCAAACGCTTGCTGCACGTCAGTCTCCCGCAGGTCGTCCACGGTCGACGCGGCTGAGGCGGCCGTCCCCAGCTCCTCGAAGTGGGCTGCCCGGAACCGCTGCGCCAGCGCTTCCGACATCCCCGCCCGAGCTGCAAGGTGAACGGAAGGCAGCTCCGGAAGCGGGAGCCCGGGGCTGTCGGTCAACAGCACCGCGCCAGCGTCGCCAAACCCGGTAGCGCGGATCTCCTCCAGGATCATGCGCAGCATGGCCGCGAGGTCGAGCTGTTCCAGGGCCGTTCGCCCCACCCGGTAGAGAAGCTCCATTCCGCCCGCCCGACGAGTCTCCGCCTCGAACAGACGAGCGTTCTCGATGGCGATGGCCACTTGGTTAGCGAACAGCGACAGCAGCTCCAGATCGCCCTGGGAAAACCGACCGGAGACGAGCCGATGGTCGATGTAGATCGCGCCGAAGACGCCGTCTCGACCTGTCAGGGGCACGCACATCGCCGAACGGAGTTCCAGGTGCAGGACGCTGCTCTGCGCCTTGAACCGCTCGTCCTCAAGGGCGTTCTCAACCAGGATCGGGTTGCCGGACTTGAGAACTTCCTCGACTACGGAGTGGCTGATCTCCGCGGTAGCGTCGCCGATGTCTCGGCTGTCGGCGTTGAGCGCCACGTTGAACACCAGTTCGCCGCCGGAGTCGACCGCCAGCAGGAAGCCATTCTCCGCCGCGAACATCTCGACCAACGTCGAGATGGCGACATCCAGCACCTGGTTCAACTGGAGGGTCGAGTTCATCTCTCGACTCACTTCCAGCAGCCGCCGAAAATAGAGGTTTGCCTGGGTTGAGGTGTCGAGGCCCTGCTGTGGCCGGTACAAGCGTTCCCGCACTCGGCCGAGGGTCTCGCTGATCGCGTCCAGGTGGTGGGCTACGTCAAATGAGGTGTCTGCCATGGTCACTCAGTCTCAAAGCGCTTGCTCCAGGTCGCGGACGGAGGACTGGAGGTCTCTGAAGAGCGCCGGTCGATCCCCGGATCCCAGATACCTCAGTTGCTGTTCCGCGTCGCCAATGTGGGTGCAGATTCGCTTGATCACCCGCAGGACGGTCTCGTAGCACGCCAGCTCTGCCGCGTAGTGCTCCTTCTCATGATGTCTCGCGGCGGCGCCCACCTGAGCGCGCCAAAGGGCTTCCGGCATGCTCATGGCGTCGGCCAGCGTGGCAGCCTGCTGGAACAGGTCGAGAGCGCCGGTCGTGTCGCCGCGGGCCGCGCGCACCTCTGCTTGCGCACAGAGCAGCGGCGAGGTCAGCGAGCTGCGCCCCGACTGGCGGTCGATCTCGCGGCTGCGCGCCAGCAGCCGGTCTGCGCCCTCCACGTCGCCCTGCCTCAGCGCCGATCGCCCCAGCAGTAACAGCGTCTCCCCAATGCCTTCTTGGCTGTCACGCTCCTCGAAGAGCTCCAGCGCAGTCCGGAGGGCATGGTCGGCGCTCTCCCACTCCTGCCGCTGCAGGCGGATCTTCCCCTGGAGCATGAGGCACATCCCGCGATCGAACCCGCGCGCGGCCGACTTCCCGGCTGTGAGCGCGCGCTCGACGGCCGCCTCGGCTTCCTCGTGGGCGCCGAGATCGAGGTGTAGGGCAGCCAATTCGGTACACGGGGCAGCCGCGTCCTGACCCAGCTCCTCTTGGAGCGCGAGGCACCGCTTCAGAGACTGCTGCGCGCCACCGTAGTCTGCCGTGGTTCTGCACACATGGGCGAGGCCCAGCAGAGCCGCGACCTGGCCCAGCTTGTCCCCGATCCGTTCCCGAATGGTCAGACTTCCCTGGTACTCCTCCCGCGCCAGTTCGTATTCGCCTTGGAGGCAGTAGACGTTGCCGATGTTGTAGTGCGAGGCGGCAACCCCCTCTCGGTTGCCTACTTTCGTCTTGATCTCCAGGCTCTGCCGATAGCAGCGCAATGCATGGTCGTACTCGCCGCGTCTGCGGTGCAGCGCGCCCTTGTTATGCAGCGACCGGGAGAGACCCTCACGATCGCCGATCCGCTGGCGGATCGCCATGCTCTTGTCGAAGCACCAGAGCGCCTCGTCCGTCTCCTGCAGAAGCTGGTGTGCGACGGCCATGTTGGTGTAAACCGAGGCAGCGGTGGCGTTGTCGTGGTCGGTGCCCAGTGCGTCCAGCGACAGCCGCGACAGGCGGACGGCCTCGGCCGCGTTCCGCCGGCGGATCGCCAGTTGCCCCATGCATTCATACAGCTTGGCCAGCTCCTCGCGGGGCGGGGTGACTGACCGGAGGAGACCGTGCGCCAACGCGAAGTGATCCTGCGCCTCCTCGAATTCTCCGGTTGCCTCGAGAATCGTGCCCATGAGTCGATGCAAGCGGATCAAGCTGCGGCTGGGCGCCCTCCCTGCACACGACTGAATGGCTTCTCGGCAACAGCGCAATCCCCGGTCCCGCTCCCCGACAAAGCGGTACACCTCGGCGAGTCCTTCCCGGATCCGCAGTTCCGTGCTCACGTCGGCGGGGTCCGCCAGCGATTGGACGTTCTCGTAGAACTCCCGCGCTTCGTTGTTTGCGGACGCGGCCTTGAGAGACTCCGCTGCGGTCAGACCGTACTGCACTCCCCGGGGGGCGTCCCCCGCGCGGAGAAAGTGCCTGGCCAGTTGGACGACCCGCTCGTCCGCCGAGTCGGCGCACAGCCGCTCAAGTGCCTCACCGGCTTGTGCGTGCAACCTGCGTCTGTCGGACTCGGCAAGCGTGGTGTAGAGCGTCCGCCCGATCTCGGAGTGACAGAGACCGATGAGACCCGTGTCCGGATCGCGCCGCACCAAGTCGGCGTCGAGGAGACGCACAACGGCCCCCGCAACAGCGTCGGCGGATGCTGAGAGCATGTCGGCCACCAGTTCGGGGTGGGCTCGTCGCGCAAGGACGGCCAGCGCCTCCAGCACCCCCAGGGCGTCTCTCGGAAGCGCGCGGACCCGGCGCTCAACGAGTTCCCGTACAGAGGCTGGAACTCGAACAGGCTCCTGGGCGGCCGATTCGTTGACTTGCCACCCGCCCGCGCCCCGGTAGAGCGTCCCTTCCTGTGCATGGAGCCTGAGCAACTCGATGGCGAAGAACGGATTGCCACCGGTGTCTTCTGTGAACCGATCCAGGAACTCGGCCGGGAACTCCACCTGCCCCAGCATCGAGTTGACCATGGTGGACACAGCCGTGCTCGTGAGCGACTCCAGGGGGACCCGCACGGCGGGCTCGGTGGCAAACTCGTCGATCAGAGCCTGGCTGGCAGTGCCCTTGACTTCCTCACGTCGGTAGGCGAGGCACACGAGGAACGGGCCGCCGAGGGCATTGCGGGCGAGATACCCCAGCATCTCGGCAGTAGGCCCGTCTGCCCACTGGACATCGTCGAACGCGACGACAAACGGCCGGTCTCTCCCCGACGCCTCCAGGAACCGCAACATCGTGTCGGCCAAGTGGAGGGTCAACTGGGCGGGGTCGAGCCTGCCGCGAACGTCCGGAAGCTCACTGCCGGCGTATCTGGCCGCTGCAGCACACAGACTGACGAGGTCACTGCCGCTCTCCCCGAGGTCCACACCGGCCCCGGCCAGCGCCTGGCGAAGCACTTCGCTGAGGGGCTCACCGGGGCCCGCGCCTGCGCCTGCCGGGCGGCAGTTGCTTAGGAAGAACCCGCCGCCATTGAGCTGGCAGAAGTACCGGAACTCCTGCAGCAAGCGCGACTTCCCCACGCCCGCGACGCCCTCGATCAGCACGGCACGCTCCGGGTGGTCCGGGCTCCCCAGCCGCCGGAACTGCTCCTGGAGCGCCGCGAGTTCCCTCTCCCGACCCACAAACGGGCTGCTGGACAGATAGCCTTCAATGGTATCGTCAGCCTCGGTCTCCAGGCTGAGACCGCTCGACTCACTGAGAGCGGCGATCACCTCCGTGGCGGAGGCGTACCGGTCCGCCGGTTCCTTGGCCAGCAGCTTCGCGATGACCGGCCACAAGGCGGCCGTGCGCTTAGAATCGGCGCCGTCAGCAGGTGGAGGTGGTTCGTGTAGGTGCTGCCGGACGACCTCTTCCGGGGTGGCGCCGTCGAAGGGCACGCGGCGAGTAAGCACCTGGTACAGAACGACGCCCAGCGAATAGAGATCGGCCGCGACCGGCGTCACGAGGGGGAGGAGGTGGTTCGTGCAGGTGCTGCCGGACGACCTCTTCAGGGGAAGGGCCGTCGAAGGGAACGCGGCGGGCGAGCACCTGGTACAGGACAACGCCCAGGGAGTAGAGATCGGCTGACGACTCGGCGGGGTGTCCGCGCAACACCTCCGGGGCCATGTAGTGGAGCGTGCCGCCCGCTTCGCCACCCTCACGGAGCCCGGCGGTCTCAGACAACAGCCCGAAGTCGAGAACCTTCACAGTGGGAGAGGGGGTGCCGCCGCCGGCCACGAGAATGTTGCTGGGCTTGAGGTCCCGGTGTAGAAACCCTCGGGAGTGGAGGTACTCGAGGGCGCGGCAAAGTTGGACCAATAGCGAGCAAAGCTCGCCGACACCCAGCGTCTCCGTGGCGTCGAGGAGGTCCGCGCCCTCCACGTACTCCATGGTGAAGAAGTGCGCTTCCTCGCCGGCCAGCCGACCGAAATCATAGACGCCGGCCAGGTTGGGGTGCCGGAAGCGCGTCATGGCCTCGAACTCGCGCTTGAGCGAATCGAGGGTGGCGGGGTTTTCCGCCGCTGAGCGAACGGTCTTCAGTGCGAGCAACCGGCCGCCGGCCAGGAGGTCCTCGACGAGGTAGACCTCACCCATGCCACCGGCGCCCAGCGGGCGGACGACGCGATGGCGCTGATTGACGACCATTCCGGCGCGAAACAGCGACATAGTTCCAGCTTCCCGAGACTGCGACACCCGCAGGCACACAACGCCCTCGGTTGAACGTCGGGCATCTAAGTGTATTCCATTCCGCCGGATAGGTCCACACCTCGTGGCAGAGAACGACGCCGGACAGCAGTTGACCAGAGATCGGGGAAGGACCCTGGTCCCGGCGGAGGCTGTGCGCGTCGAGCACGTCCCGGAGACCGAAGGAGCCGTTGCCGCGCTGGATCGAGGGGGGCGGTGGGCTCGTGGCAATCGTGCGATCAGCACCAGCGCCCCGGGTTTTTTTCTCGGACGATGGGACGATGGTAAATGCGGAACGTGCGTGTGGTAGAATCCCGTCGATTACCGAAGTCTGAAGCAGCACCGCGTGACTGAAGTGCTCCTACCCACAGTAGCGCATCGCCGCCAAACGGGCTTCGGTCTTCCCCCAGCAAAAGCCACCGCAGCACCCGGGGAGTAGAACCAAGATGCACCGGGCGTTCACAGCCAACGATCTCGGTGACACTGCGATGGGAGAGACATCGAAATGTACCGAAAACCCCGTTCTACCCACGTGATGTGTGGCGTGGGCGCGTGCTGCCTCTTGCTCCTGAGCCTGTCGACGCTTAGCGCGCAAGTTCCCGACCCGGCGATGCCCATGGACCCTGCCATTGGGCTCACTCCTATAGAAGAGACGGCGTTGGACCCGATGGTCATGGAGCCGATGCCCGTGGATCCTGTGCCGATGGACCCGGCCCTCGTGGACGCGACCAATCCGGTGCCTGTGGCCGACCCGGTTCCCGACCCGGCCGCCACGGAACCGGCACCCCCGGACGATTGGGATCTCAACGATCAGGGCGTCTACGACCCGAGCGACTTCTTTGCGGTTTACATGGGCACTTGGGGCGGCTTTGATGCCTGGACCAACCACCTGCTCTACCGCCAGAAGTGCGAGCGCTGGTACAGCGTGCTTGCAGCCAAGGCTGAGGTGGCGACACTGCTGAGCCAGGACCAACTTGGCGGTCTAGAGATCCGCTACTGGTACGACCCCATCCCGGGTCCTCTCTCGTACGCCGCCCACTGGGTGGTGAAGCGACCGAATGGGCGCTTCCTCGCGGATCTCTACGCGATGACACCTGACCAGCGGGACTACCGGCTTGATGAGCTTGACCTGCTCTTCGGCCGCTCTCTGCTCCTGACACCAGACGTCTTCCGCACCGTTTCGAGCCTCGACGGCGAGGGATCGATGGTCGATGGCTATGTGTTCGCCTACGGGGACGTAGTGATCAACAAGCGCACGGAGGTCACGGGCACTGTCTACGCCAACGGCAAGGTGTGGGGGAAAGGGGACTATGTGGTTGGCGGGGCGGTACCCAGCAACCTGTCGGCACCGTTGGACCTGGTGGCGTCCTACTACGACGTGCTGCCGCTCTTCGCCGAAGCTGCGACGAAGCCAGCCAAGGATGTCACCCGCACAGACAAACTCAAGCTCTCGGATCTCCCTGGACAGATCTGCTACGTCAACGGCACCCTCTCGCTGGAGAAGGGCGGCGAGATCGCTGGACCGGGCATCGTGGTTGCCATCGGCTCGATCACCGTCGCCAAGGACTCGGTCTTGGGCGACGGTGTGACACTGATCTCTCGGGAGAACGTGCGCCTCCAGAAGGACGCGACCATCGGCAGCGAGGCGATCCTCTGGGCGATGGGGACCATCCGGATAGAGGATGAATCCAGCCTCGCCTCAGGCTCTCTTCTCAGCGTGGGCGACATCGAGATCGGGCGTGGCTGCCGCGTCCGTAGGAGCCTCCTCGTGGCAGGCAAGAAGGTGAGGGTCCAAGCGGAAGCCGAGGTGCAAGGCGCCATTATCAGCTTGGACGATGTGGAACTCGGCAAGTAAGTAGACACGGCCCGCAGCTTTCTCGGCTGCCAGCACAACTCTGAACGGCTCCCGCCTGACCGGGCGGGAGCCGTTTGTTTTGCCGGAGACGGGTTCCGGCGGAGGGGGACGGTGCGGGTGCCGGGCGACAGCAGGCTCCCCTTCATCGTCTCCGCGCTTGCTCCGTCGACCCGCCTACGGAGCGACCCACTCCAGCGCGCTCCCCTCGGCGGTCAGCCTGCGGTAGTAGCACGAAGTCCGCGTGACGCCGGCGGCATCCTTGGTATGGCACATGCCTTTCCCCTTGGGGCGGACCAGATACAGCAGCGAGTTCTGCTCGCAGTTGACCCACACTTCCAGCAGCTCGAACACATCGCCTGAGGTCGCGCCCTTCTCCCACAGCTCGTTGCGCGACGTGGACCAGAACACCGCTGTCCGGGTTTCCAGGGCGCGGGCCAGCGCCCGCTGGTTTGCGTAGGCCGCCACCAGCACTTCCTTGGTGTCGGCATCCTGCACGACCACCGGGATTACCTCGCAGCCGCTCGCAAGCGTCTTCTGTAGCTTCTGGAAGTCGAGGGTGAGTCGGGTGCCTTCTTCGAGGTCATTCATGGGTATCAAGTGTCGCGTGTCACGTGTCAGGTGTCAAGGGGCAAGTGTCAGGTGGCGCGCCGTGTCCGGTCACGGCGCGGGTGTCCGGCCGCAAGTCGCGCGAAGTGTCCCGGTCTGTGTCGGTTTCGGCCGGCAGGACCCTGGCGCATGGCGGCGAACCTTTGCCGATACGCGGATTGCCGAGCGCAGCCCGGCACCTGACACTTGGCACGTGACACCTGACACCTGCCTCCCAAGGAGCTCGCCATGGAGAAGACCCTCGTCGTTCAGAACGGAAACCACCTCGCGGACCACTGCCCGGTGAGCCTGCGGCTTGAGGACTTTGACTACCAGTCCGCCCAACTCCAATTGCGCGACCTGACCACCGGGCGCGTGGTGGCGCACCAGTTGGAGCCTTGCGTGTGCAGCACCAGCGCGAAGAGCCTGAACTTCGTCGCGGACAGCCTGTCACCCGGTGAGAAGCGGGAGTTCGAGCTGACTGACGACCCGAAGCACCCCTGGACCGACCGTGTGACGATAGGCGAGGTTGACGGCGACCATGCCGACGTGACCCTCGACGGAGCGCTGTTCACCGCGTATCAGTATGGTCCCGCCCACGTCCGCCCGTATTGCCACCCGGTGATCGGTCCGTACGGCGACCCAATCACCCGGGGATACCCGATGGTGCCGGGCGTCGAAGGGGAGCTGGAGGACCACCACCACCACAAGGCGTTCTATGTCGCCCACGGTGACGTCGGCGGCTCGGAGAACTGGAGCGAAGAGAAGGGTCACGGCTTCGTCCGCACCCGCGAGCTGAAATGCACCGGCGGCGCCGTCCTCGGGCAGATCGTCGCCCTGAACGACTGGGTGGACGCTGACGGGAGAAAGGCATGCGAGGAGCGGCGCGTCTACCGAATCTGGGCGACGCCCTCGTCCGGGCGGATCGTCGACCTGCGGATCACCTTCATCGCCAGTGAAGGCGACCTGAAGTTCGGCGACACGAAGGAAGGCGGGCTCTGCTCCCTGCGCCTGCACTACCACAGCAAGCTGGGCAGCCTCATCACCAGCCCGACCGGCGCCCTCACCGCTGAAGGCACGCCGGACGAGACCTGGGGCAAGCGCTTCCACTGGCTCGACCACAGCGGTCCCGTGAAGGGCAAGTGGTGCGGCGCCACCATCATGGACACGCCCGGCAACTTCCGCTACCCATCCTATTGGCACGTCCGCACCAACGGCATGATGACTGCCAACCCGTTCGGGCTGTCGTACTACTACGACGACCCCTCCGTCGACGGCAGCCACACCGTGCCTGCGGGCGAGTCGCTCACCTTCCGGTACCGCGTCTACTTCCACGCCGGCTGCGCGGCGCAGGGCAAGGTAGCCGAGAAGTACAACAACTACGTGTACGGCCCAACGCTGGTCCAGCTCAAGGAGTAGCCCTCTCCGGGAACTCCAGCACCTTCACCTCGAAGGGCGCCAGCGCGAGGCGGAGCACGTTGTTCGGCTCGTGACTGACCGCGTCGCCCCCGAGCAGCACCCGTGGCGGGCCGCAGCCCGCGGGTGGCTGCATCCACGTCGCGCCTGGCTCGGGCCCGTCGTTGACCAGGATCAGGAAGGTACTGTCGCCAACCTGCTTCGCCAGCGTGTGCAGCCAGGGCCGCGACTTCACCTCGACCAGCCGGGGCGCCTCGACAGAGAGCAACACCGGCAGGAGGTCGCTGATCTCCTTGGCCACCGTCTTCACCTTGGGCCACTGCTGTTCGAAGGGGAAGCGCGTGTCTTTCTGCAGGTCGAAGAAGCTGTAGAAGACCAGCCCATTGGCGCCTTCGGCGATGCACTGCCATGCCATCGAACGCATCTCGTCGAGCGTGGGCGGGCGCAGCGCCGCCTTCTCTTCCTCTGTCTTCCGGTAGCTCGCCCAGTTGAACACCTGCGGCACCTGCCACACGGGTCGGCTGCCCGCGACTGCCTCAACCGTCTGCCGGGTCCACTCCGCCGCGCGCCGGGCGGGGCTGCCGGGGATCGGGTACGGGTCGGTGCCGATGGCATCGAACGTCTCGACATAGTCGCGCACCTGTCCGACCTGGTAGAGCACTACCCACGTTGGGTGACCGGGGTCCAGCTTCTCCAGCCATTGCTGGTGCGTTTTCAGCCGCGGCAAGTAGTCCAGCGACAGCTCATCGTTCAGATACCACCCCAACAGCGCCGGGCTATTGCGGAACGCTTCGGCCTTCGCTTTGAGGTAGGGGTACTCGTCGGCTTCGCTGGTGATGTCCTTCGGGCAGTAAGCGCTGCCGAAGTAGCAGTCCTTCACAGAGTAGAGAATCTTCAGCCCGTACTTGCTGACCAACGCCATCTGCTCCGGGGTGGCGCCGCCGTAGGGCATCAGGCAGTTGAAGGCGCTGTCCGCGTAGGTCTTCAGCAGTTCCTCGGTCACGCCGCTCCAGTACATGCCCAGGGGGAAGAAGGGCTCGCCGTTGACGAGGAGACGGTTGTGTTCGTCGATATACGTCGCTCGCTCGAGCGCCGTCTGCTCTCGCGCCAGCCGATGTGACTTCTGCGACAGGCGCGCCTTCGTCTTGTCCTCGATCAGGCTGATGTCCAACGAGTACGAGCCCGGCGCCAGCGCATGCACTGGGATCTCCAGCTCTGTCGCGGGCGTACTCAGCGAGCGCACGAGTCCCTGCACCGCGGGCTTGGTGTTCTCGGCCTGCCTGACGGCCCAGGCGAGACCGACGTCCGCGAGGCGCAGGTCGTAGTCGACCAAGTCCACCTCCGCGCGCACCAGGGCCGAGGGCGGTCCGGCGTCGGTCGCCAACCCGCGGTAGTTGGGGCGCAGCAGCACTGTGCTGAGGGGATCCTCCCGGTGTCGCGTGACCACAACGTCGTCCCACCAGGCCGTTCCGGTCATGCCTCTTCGCACGTAGCAGGTGACGGAGCAGCGGGCGGCATTCTTGGGCACTCGGCCGCTGACCGACTCCAGGCGCTTCCAGTCGGTGGTGCCCTTGACGCCCGGAGGGTAGTGCCCGCCCAGGTACTTCCCGTCTGCTGCGTACCACTCCAAACAAACGGTAGCTCCCGAGTCGTCGCCTGTGATACCGTCCGTGCGGACCCATGCACTGACCTCGTAGCACCGTCCGGGCGCCAGCGGCAGTTGCTGAGAGCAGAGGGTGTAGTTCTTTGGGTCCGGGTTCACGAACTTGAGCGACGCCGCGCCCGCGTGTTTGGCCGTGGTGTCGCGGGAGTACACCGCGGCGGCGCCGCTCCAGCGGAGGGGTTGCTGACCGTCGGCTTCCTCGAAGCCGGGGTTGACCACCAGGTTCTCAGTCTCCCCGAACGCCACTCCGGTGCACAACACCACAACTGCCGCCACGGGCAGTCGCCTTCTCCTGCGGTACATGGGTTCCCACCTCACAGCAAGTCGGTTCTCACGGCGTTCCATTCGCCGTTGGCAGCGCGCGTCCTGCGCGCCCGGGTGGAGTGCCTCCCGGGCGGAAGGAAGGAGGCGTGCGCTCCCTCAGCGAAACCTACCCGCTGTCATGGGCTACCTCACCGAACCGGCACGCGAAGTACCCGTTGTCCACACCTGCGACTTGTGCGTCGTCGGGGGGAGCTGCACCGGAGTGTTCGCTGCCGTGCGCGCCGCGCAGCTTGGCGCCGAGGTGTGCGTCGTCGAGAGCAACGGGTTCTTCGGCGGAGTGGCGACAGCGGGGCTGGTGAACATCTGGCACTCGCTGCTGGACACCCGGAACGAGCGCCAGCTCATCGGCGGGCTCACTGCCGAGGTCGTCGAGCGACTGAAGAAGCGCGGCGGAGTCGTCGAGCACACGCCAACAGCCTCGAGTCACTTCGTCCTGAACACAGCGGAGCTGATTCTCGAACTCGACGCGTTGGTCATGGAGCACCACATCTGTCCCTTCCTGCATGCCCGGTTCGTGCAGCCTGTCGTGGACGACGGCCGCGTCGTCGCCGCGATCATTGAAGATAAGACCGGCCGCCGCGCCATTCGCGCCCGCCTGTTCATCGACGCCACCGGCGACGGCGACCTGCTGGTCCGCGCCGGGTTCCCGTTCAGGAAGCTTGAGGACGTCCAGCCGCCCACGATGTGCTTCCACCTGCACGGGCTCGACGAGATCCGCCGGCAGAACCCCGGCTTCGACCTCGCCAAAGTCGTCCACGACCCGCAGTACCCGGAAGCGTTGAGGCAAGGATTGCTCTGGCACGCAGCCGTTGCCGGCGTGCCCGACCTCACCCTGGTCGCCGGCACCCGGGCCCACAACGCCGACTGCAGCGACGCCGATCAGCTTACACAGGCTTCGCTGGAGACGCGTCGGCAAGTCCGGTCGATGTGCGACCTCTTGCGGCGCCATCTCCCCGGCGGAGAGTCCGTCGCCTTGGCGGCAATCGCTGCGCAGATCGGCATTCGGGAGACGCGACATGCGCAGTGCCTGCACACGCTGACGGAGGCGGAAGTGCTGCACGGCGTTCGCTTCGACGACGCCATCGCCAACGGCACGTACCGCGTCGACGTGCACCACAGCGGCAAGGCCGGGCTCACCTTTCGCTACCTCGACGGCCGAGAAGACTACTGCGCCCCCGGTCAGCCGACCCAGTCTGGCCGCTGGCGGCCGATCCAGGACGAGGACCCAACGTTCTACCAGATCCCCTACCGCTCGCTGGTGCCGCAAGGGGCGAGCAACCTCCTCGTCGCCGGCCGCCTCGTCGACGCCGACCGCGGCGCCTACGGCGCTGTCCGGGTGATGGTGAACTGCAATCAGACGGGAGAGGCGGCCGGCGCAGCGGCCGCGCTGGCCCTCCGCGAGAACGGCGGCGTCGCCGAGGTGAATGCCGTGAAGCTCCGGCAGACGCTCTCGGATATCGGCGCGATCATCCTGTGACCAGTCAGTCGGCGCACAAAGCGTCGCGACCCCACAACACACGCAATCAGGAGCACACATGACCTCACGCGAACGAGTCTTCCGCGCCCTTGAGTCTCGTACCCCCGACCGCGCCCCGCGCAACCTGTGGGCGCTGCCGTGGGTGAGCATGTACGCCCAGGAGGAGCTGCAGGCAGTCCTGCGCGACTTCCCGGATGACTTCACCGGCCCCGGCGCCGTCTTGGCTCCGAGCAAGCGGCGCAGCGGCACCGACTCGCGCAAAGGGCGCTATGTGGACGACTGGGGCAGCGTCTGGGAGGTGGCGGAGGACGGCGTCGTGGGTGAGGTGAAGCAGCCGCCCCTGGCGGTATGGTCGGCGCTTTGCTCCTACCAACCACCGTGGGAGATGATCGAGCAGGCCGACTGGGATCAGGTGAACCGCGCACAGGAGGCCAACCTCCAAGGCGACGCGAAGTTCATGCTCTGCGGGACGACGATCCGGCCCTTCGAGCGGATGCAGTTCCTGCGCGGCAGCGAGAACCTGTTCGTCGACCTCGGCTACGGTACGCGCGACGTATACT
>Ga0210049_1001952_pt1 | contig 19388 bp, 17 predicted proteins | sample CryGeyCG2014_300_2_FD_183964 | JGI IMG/M metagenome (GOLD analysis project Ga0210049, IMG submission 183964) | Groundwater microbial communities from aquifer - Crystal Geyser CG06_land_8/20/14_3.00 (SPAdes) (version 2) | ecosystem: Environmental > Aquatic > Deep subsurface > Groundwater | place... | reverse complement strand
AAGTCATACTTTGACCGGGGATTATTTGGCGGGGAGGAAGAAGGTGGAGATTGAAAAGTCAAAATCACAAGTCAAAAGTCAAGACTTTTTAATTATTAAAGGAGCGGCGGAGCATAATTTAAAAAATATTGACGTTAAAATTCCTTTGGGAAATTTTGTTTGTATTACCGGAGTTTCGGGATCGGGGAAAAGCAGTCTAATGAATGATATTTTAGCAAGAGCACTCTTGAAAAAATTTTACAATGCCAAAGAAGAACCGGGCCAGCACAAGGCAATTTGGGGATGGGAATATTTGAATAAAGTGGTTTTGGTTGATCAATCGCCGATTGGCAGAACTCCGAGGTCAAACCCCGCCACTTATACTGGTGCCTTTTCTTATATTCGAGATTTGTTTGCCACAACCAAAGAAGCAAGAATCAGGAGTTATCAACCCGGCCGTTTCAGTTTTAATGTTAAGGGAGGCAGGTGCGAGGTCTGTGAGGGACAGGGAGTGAAAAAAATTGAAATGTATTTTCTGCCCGACGTTTACGTCCAGTGTTCTGAATGTAAGGGCCAAAGGTTTAATAAAGAAACTTTGTCCATTGAATATAAAGGGAAGAATATTGCCGAAGTCCTGGAAATGACGGTTGAAGAAGCTTTATATTTTTTTAAAAATATTCCTGGTCCTTCCCCAAAATTAAAAACCTTAAATGATGTAGGTTTGGGTTATATTCAATTAGGTCAGCCCGCTCCTTCCCTTTCTGGCGGAGAAGCTCAGAGAGTAAAATTAGCTACCGAGCTTTCAAAAAAAGCTACTGGTAAGAGTTTATACATTTTAGATGAACCAACTACTGGTTTACACCCTCACGATATTAAAAAATTGATTTTTGTTTTAAAAAGTCTAGTTGAAAGAGGGAACACAGTTATTATGATTGAACATAATTTAGATTGTATAAAAAATTCAGATTTTATAATCGATTTAGGGCCTGAGGGCGGAGACGAAGGCGGATACATTATTGCTGAAGGTACGCCCCTTGAAATTGCCAAAAATAAAAAAAGCTACACTGGACAATATTTGAAAGAAACCTTGAGTGCTTGACAAAAATTTTTGTTTAAATTAATATTAAAAAGTAGAAATTAACACTCAAAGGTCATCATTGCTAAGCGAGCTTTCGCAAAGCGAAAGCGAAGCTGGAAAAGAGAACGAAGTTCTCTTTGACTAAAGCAAAATCAAAATAATATGCGCATTAAACCGCTATCAGATCATATTCTAATTGAGCCGATTAAAGAAGAAGAAAAAACCAAAACCGGGATTTTACTTCCTGATACCGCAGAAAAAGAAAGACCGGAACAAGGCAAAGTAATTGCCTGCGGGCCGGGCAAAAAAGATAAAACCGGCAAATTTATTCTCTTGGAAGTAAAGCCGGGAGATAAAGTTTTATTTACCAAATACGGCCCAAATGAAATCAAGGTCAGCGATAAAGAATATTTAATCGCCAAAGAAGAAGACATCCTGGCAATTTTAGAATAAAACTATGGCGAAACAAATTTTATTTAGCGAAGTTGCCAGAAAAAAGCTAAAAGCTGGCGTAGATAAAATCAACGACGCTCTCAAAATTACCCTGGGGCCAAAAGCCAAACTAGTGGTTTTGGACAAGGGCTTTGGGGTGCCGGAAATCTGCGATGATGGAGCAACCATTGCCAAAGAAATTGAGTTAGAAGACAAAGTGGAAAACCTGGGAGCCGAAATTATGAAAGAAGTAGCTGATAAAACTAATGATGTAGCTGGCGATGGCACCACTACTTCGGTAGTTCTGGCCCAGACAATGATTTCCGAGGGTCTTAAAAATGTGGCAGCCGGAGCCGATGGCTTAGCTTTAAAAAGAGGAATTGAAACCGGACTGAAGAAAGTTGTTGAAGATTTGAAAAAGATGGCAAAAATCATTTCAAAAAAAGAAGAAATTGCTCAAGTAGCAACCATTGCTGCTTTGGATCCAGAAATTGGAAATCTGATTGCCGATGTTTTTTCCGAAGTTGGTAAAGACGGAGTGATTACGGTTGAAGAGTCAAAAAAATTTGGTTTAGAAAAAGAAATCGTCAAAGGACTTCAGTTTGATAGGGGATATATTTCTCCTTATATGATTACTGACGCAGAGAGAATGGAAGCGGTTTTAGAGGAGCCTTATATTTTAGTTACCGATAAGAAAATATCTTCTCTTCAAGAAATTTTGCCGGTAATGGAAAAAGTGGCCCAAACCGGGAAAAAAGATTTAGTTATTATTGCTGATGAAGTTGAGGGCGACGCTCTGGCGACTTTGGTGGTCAACAAGCTTCGGGGTATATTTAATGCCTTGGCAATCAAAGCCCCGGGATTTGGCGACAGAAGAAAAGAAATGCTCCAAGATATCGCCACCGTGATTGGGGCCCAATTAATTTCTGAAGAATTGGGTTTAAAATTAGAAAATGTTGAATTGAAGAATTTAGGTTCAGCCAGAAAAATTGTTTCAACAAAAGAAAAGACAACCATCATTGAAGGTAAAGGAAAAAAAGAAGATATTGACGCTAGAATTTCACAAATTAAAAACGAATTAAAAACCACCGAATCGGAATTTGATAAAGAAAAATTACAAGAGCGTTTGGCAAAGTTGGCTGGCGGGGTGGCGGTGATTAAAGTGGGAGCAGCCACTGAAATCGAACAAAAAGCCAGACAAAGAAAAACCGATGATGCTTTAAACGCTACCCGGGCAGCAGCCGAAGAAGGAATCGTTCCCGGGGGCGGAGTGGCTCTCTTGAGGTGCGTTCCGGCTTTGGAGAAACTTCAGCTTCAAGGAGATGAAAAAACCGGATTAAATATTTTAAAGAGATCCCTGGAGAAGCCAATTAGACAAATTGCTGAAAATGCCGGCCTGGACGGAGCTATCGTTGCTGAAGAAGTAAGGAAAAAGCAAGGTAACTTCGGTTTTAATGCCAAAACGATGGAATACGAAGACCTAGTTTTGGCTGGCATTGTTGACCCAACAAAAGTAGTTAGGTCAGCTTTAGAAAATGCGGCTTCAGCCGCTTCAATGTTTTTGACGATCGAATGCGTTGTTTCGGAAAAACCAGAAGAAAAGAAGACAGGTCCCGGAATGCCGCCAATGGGCGAAGAATATTAGACGAATAATCCTTCTTCACCTTCGTCCCCTTGCGGGGACTCGGTGGGAGAAGATTACTAATTAAAAATTTCTAGATTTGCCAAAAACTCTTCCAGTCAAAGAGCGCTGTGCGCTCTTTTCTACCTTCGCGGCGCTGTTGCGCCGCTCGGTGGTTGACCCCGGAAGAGTTTTTGGTTATACTAAAAATAGGTCGAATTAATAATAATTTTAACTTTTAATTTTATGGATACTACTAGGATTATTTTAATAACTATAGGATTAATAATCCTTTGGGTAATATTTACTTATAACCGATTAATTACTTTAAGGAATCGGACAAAAGAGGCCTGGTCGGATATTGATGTGCAGTTGAAAAGAAGATATAACTTAATCCCTAATTTAGTTGAAACGATTAAAGGATATGCGGCTCACGAGAGAGGAGTTTTTGAGAAGGTGACCGAAGCCAGAAGTCGGGCAATGGGAGCTCAGACAATAAAAGAGCATTCAGAAGCAGAAAATATGCTTTCTTCAACCCTAAAATCCCTTTTTGCCGTGGCTGAAAATTATCCTGACTTGAAAGCCTCAACTAATTTCCTTGAATTGCAGAGAGAGCTTCGAGATACCGAAGACAAGGTTCAGGCAGCCAGACGTTTTTACAATACCAATGTCAGAGATTTGAACATTAAGATAGAAAGTTTTCCGGCAAATATGGTGGCTAATATTTTCAGGTTTGCTAAAATGGATTTTTTTGAGATCGAGGAAGCAGCGGCCAGAGAAGTGCCTCAAGTAAAATTCTAAATTTCTAATGAATCTTTATAGTCAAGCCGAATCAAACAATAGGAAGACTTGGTTTTATTTGTTTTTCTTTCTGCTTTTTATTATTGGCATTGGTTGGATTATTTCCTATTTCTTGCAAAGTCCGGTAATTTTATATTTTGCCGTAATTTTAAGTATGGCCATGAGCCTTTTCAGTTATTGGCATTCTGACAAGATTGTTCTGGCGCTTAGTCGGGCTAAACCTATTGAAAAACAGGATAATCCAGAATTATATAGATTGGTTGAGAATCTCTGCATTACGGCCGGTCTTCCCTTGCCCAAAATATATATAATAGATTCGGCCCAGCCCAATGCTTTTGCTGCGGGCAGAGACGCAAAACACGCGGTGGTTGCCGTAACCAGAGGCCTTTTGGAAAAATTAGAAAGAGTGGAGTTGGAGGGAGTGATTGCTCATGAGCTTTCTCATATCGGGAACAAAGATATGTTGTTGCAGACAATTATTGTTGTTTTAGTTGGCATGGTGGTGATAATGACCGATTTTTTCTTTAGGATAGCTTTTTGGGGCAGAATGGGAGGAAGAAGTCGCGAAGGAGGGCAAATAAGGTTGATTATGATATTGATAGCTTTGATTTTGGCAATCTTGGCGCCAATTTTCGCCCAATTAATAAAATTGGCGATTTCCAGAAAAAGAGAATATTTGGCTGATTCTTCGGCTGCTTTCTTAACCAGATACCCCGAAGGATTGGCTCAGGCCCTTGAAAAGATTTCCGCTGATTCCAATCCTCTTAAAACGGCGAATGACGCAACTTCCCACCTTTATATTGCCAGCCCTTTTCGGGGAAAAGAAAAAACATCCTGGCTTCATAAATTATTTATGACTCACCCTCCGATAGGAGAAAGAATAAAAGCATTGAGAGAAATGAGGATTTAAAAATATGTCAAAAAAAATCAGAGTAGGCATAATCGGAGTCGGCAATTGTTTCGCCGGCCTAATCCAGGGGATCGAATATTACAAAAAACACAGGAATAAAAACCCTGTGGGTTTGATGCACGTAAAAATAGGTCCCTATTCTTTTGATGACATCGAATTTGTTTCCGCCTTTGACGTAGGTGCCAATAAAATTGGGCAACCACTAGATAAAGCAGTTTTTGCCTCCCCCAATTTGGTGAGATGGACAAAATTGCCAAAAAGCAACGTTATCGTGAAAGAATCGCCGATTTTAGACGGTATCGGAATTTATGTGGAGAACAGAATCAAACCATTGAAGAATCCGAGCCCGAAAGAGAAATTGGAAAAAGAAATCATAGAAGAGATTAAGAAAACAAAAACTGAAATTTTAGTAAATTATCTGCCGGTAGGTTCGCAGAAGGCAACCGAATTTTGGGCGGGCATTGCCTTGAAAACCGGTTGTGCTTTTGTAAATTGTCTTCCAGCTTTCATTGCCTCAAATAAAAATTGGGCGGCAAAATTCAAAAGAAAAAGAATCCCAATTATCGGCGATGATATCAAAGGCCAAATTGGAGCCACTATTGTCCATCGCGTTCTGGCTAGGCTTTGCGACGACAGAGGAACAGTGATTGATAAGACTTATCAGATAAATGTCGGCGGGAATAGCGTTGCCGGAGACCAAATGATTTTAATTAAAGTAAATGGGGAAATCAAATACACAAAAATAGGAGAATTTATCGATGGCTTAATGAAGAATCATAAAATAAATGTAAGGGGAGGCGGAAAAGAAGTAATTGCAAAGCATAGTTGTTCTGAAAAAATCGAATGTTTTACGGTTGACGATAACTTTAAAGTAAAATTAGCACCGATAGAAGCTTTTATCAGGCATAAAATTTCAGAACCGATTTTTGAAATTACCCTAGAAGGAAATAGAAAAATAAAAATCACCAAAGACCACAATTTATTTGTTTTAGACGAAACAGGACGGCTTAAAGAAGTTCCCGTAAAAGATTTAAAAAGAGAAAAAAACTTTATTGCTGTTCCGGAAAATTTAATATCTCCACAAAGAGAAAAAAAATTTCTCAATCTGAACACTTATCTTAAAGATTTAATAGGAAATTCATCTTACAGGGAAGGAAAAGTAAAAATTAAAAACAATTTTTTTGAAATTATCGGTTTCCCAAAAATAAAAATCCCGACTAGTTTTCCCCTATCGGATGAATTTTTACAAATTGTCGGAATTTGGCTAGCCGATGGCTCTTATGATAGAAACGGCAGTAGCAATATTGAATTGGCTTGTGGCAACGACCCTGATTCGGTAAAGATAGTAGATTCTTTCTGCCGTAAATTTAATCTAACTTATAAAATCAAAGGTGGGGAAAAGGTTGCTTTAAGGATAAATTCAAAAATATTAGGCGCAATCTTTAAAACAGTTTTTGATTTAAAAGGCAATACCTATACAAAAAGAATACCTTCTTGGGTATTTAATCTTCCCGAGAGACAAATTGGGCAAGTGTTAAAAGGATATATCAGCGGAGACGGCGGAACAATTGGAAATCAAATAAGATGGTCTTCAGTTTCAGAAGATTTGGTTAGAGATATTCAGACATTATTTTTAAGAGTGGGAATAAATTCAACAATTTTTAAAGAAGAATATAAAAAAAATAGAAATAAAAGAGCTTATTTTTCAAAATTGGGATATTGTTGGCACGGTCTCATTACCGGCTGCAGGGATTTTACATTTTTTGCCGAAAAGATTGGTTTTATCCAAAAAGAGAAGAACGAAAAAATGCGAGAGATTTTAAAAACCAAAAAACAAACGCTTAAGGAAAAATTAATTCCTAATTTGCCCGTGTTAAGGAATGAATGGAAAATAAAATCTGAAACTTGGTGGAGATGTCCTCAAATTTCAGCCGGAATTATTTTATCCCAGATAGAAAAAATTAAAGACCCAAATCTTAGCAGTCATCTCTATAATTTATGCAAAGATGGAGAAGTGAAATTTCTTAAAATAAATAAAATCCAGGAAATTAAGGATAAAGAATATGTTTATGATTTAAGCGTTAAACATTACGAGAGGTTTGTTTGCTCCAATATTTTGGTTCATAATACCGATTTTCTTAATATGCTGGAAAGAAGCCGTCTGGAAAGTAAAAAAATAAGCAAAACCGAAGCTGTAACGAGCCAAATAAGTAAAGATATTAAGGCTGATAAGGTTTATATCGGTCCTTCTGATTTTATTCCGTTTTTGGGCAATACTAAATTAGCTTTTATGAGAATAGAAGGCAGGATGTTCGCTGACGTACCTTATTCAATTGAGTTGAGGTTAGATGTTGATGACAAGGCAAACAGCGCGGGAATTGTCATTGATGCCATTCGCTGCGTCAAGTTGGCGCTGGATAGAAAATTGGGCGGCTATCAAGAAGTCAGTTCCTATTTTATGAAGCATCCTTTGATTCAAAAAACCGACAGCGAAGCAAAGAAAATAGTTGAGGAATTCGTTAAAGATAAAAGATAATTCTGGAGAGGTCGCATAGTTTGGTCTAGTGCGTCCGCTTGGAGAGCGGATAACCCGCAAGGGTTCGTGGGTTCGAATCCCACCCTCTCCGCCAAGGTCTTTTTAATAAAATTAATTACCGAGTTCCGATGAAGTCGGAACGAAGGTGAAGATGAAGGTAAACCCGAAGGGGCAAACTTCATCGCCTAATAAACAACTATGAAACTTACTTTATCCGTATTGCCTGAAAAATTGGGCATTTGTCATTTATCTAAAAATATTCTTATTCCCGAATGGGCAGAAGACATCAGTTTTTGTTCTATTACCAGAACAAGCGATGAGCTTTCCATTGTTTGCCCCCAAGAGAAAATTCCGGCCGGGGTAATGGCAGAATTAAATTGGCGGGCTTTCAAACTTGAGGGAGATTTGGATTTGACCTCCGTGGGTATTATTGTTTCTTTGTCAAAACCTCTGGCCGAAGCCAATATTAGCATCTTCAACATTTCAACCTATGAAACCAACTATCTTTTGGTTGAAGACAAAAATTTTGAGAAAGCTAAAAACATTTTAAGTAGTTTTTGTAATATTAAAGGATAAAAAGTTAATTAAGAAAGACTAATTGGATTATAGCTATTTTGATGATTCCTTTTAAGTTTGGAGTAAAGGTCTAACCAGTTAAGGAGTTAAAAATTATGATCACAGTTAAAAACGAGGGAATAATTTTAGAAAAAACAAATCTGGAATTTGAAAATAAAGCTGTTTTCAACCCGGCCTGCATCCAGGTGGATGGCGTTACCCACATGTTCTATCGGGCAATTAACCACAATGATGTTTCTTCCGTAGGATACTGCCAGTTGGTCGATAATAAAGTTGTAAAAAGACTTAAGGAGCCGGTTCTCTTCCCCCAATATGATTACGAGAAAAAGGGCGTAGAAGATCCAAGAATTACTCTTTTAGAGGGAACATACTACCTTCTCTATACAGCCCATGATGGTAAAAATGCTCTCATTGCCTACGCTACAAGTAAGGATCTTGTTCATTTCGTCAAACAGGGTCTTATCTCGCCGAAAATTTCTTATGATGAAGCCGAGGACATTTTTCGCGGGTCAAAAAAAGTCATAGAGAGATATACCGCGTATGAGATGTTCTGCAAAGAAAAAGGGGGCAAGGACATCTTACTATTTGAAAAAAACGCCTCTCTCTTTCCCCAAAAATTCAACCATAAATTTGCTCTTCTCCACCGTATTCTGCCCGGAATCCAAATTATTTACTTTAACAATTTCTCCGAACTTACCGAGAATCGCTGGCGTGATTATTTAAAGAATTTAGGTGATTTTATTGTGCTTGATCCTCTCTTTTGGTTTGAAAACCGCAAAATTGGCGGTGGTTGTCCCCCTATTAAAACAAAAGACGGATGGCTTATTATCTATCATGCGGTGGAGGATACCCCTTTTGGTGAAATTTATCATGCCTCCGCTGCCCTTCTTGATCTCAAAAACCCTCTAAAAGTTTTGGGGCGATTAAAAGAACCCCTGTTTTCTCCAGAGACTTCCTGGGAAAAAAGTGGCGTTATAAATAACGTTGTCTTTCCTACTGGAGCAGTAATAAAAGATAAAAGACTTTATATTTATTATGGGGCTGCCGACAAGTTAATCGCCGCGAGATCCGTTGACCTCACAGAGCTGTTGACTGAACTCAAGAAAACCCCCTGAAACTATGAATGCTGACCAGCAAAACAAATCTTGGATAGTCTATCTTTCCACTTTCCCGCCCCGACAGTGCGGTATAGCTACCTTTACCGCTGACCTTGCCAATGCTATTGATCAAATGTTTGGACCGTCGGTTAAGTCAAAGATTGTCGCGATGAATCTTACTGAAATAAGTCATTTTTCCTATTCTGACAAAGTAATTCTCCAGATAAGCCAGCTTCGTGAAGAAGACTATGTTAACGCTGCCAATAAGCTCAATCAGCTCAAAAAGGTAAGACTCGTTAACATTCAACATGAATTCGGTATCTATGGTGGAACATATGGAGCACATTTACTTCTCTTTCTGGAAAAAATTCAGAAACCGGTTGTTGTCACCTTTCACACCGTTCTTCCCGCTCCAGACGAAAAAATGCGCCATGTTGTTCAAACCATAATGAAATATTCAAAAGGAATAATCGTCATGACTTACCATTCAAAGGAGATTCTTGAGAAGGACTATGGATTAGACCCTGATCGAATTCAAATTATTCCTCACGGCATTCATCATGCCCCCTATAGAATCAGTCAGTACGCCAAGTCTATTCTTGGTTTCTCTGATAAACTAGTCCTTTCAACTTTTGGGTTTCTTAGCCCTGGTAAAGGGATTGAGTATGTACTTGAGGCTTTGCCAAAGGTTGTAGAAAAGTTTCCTAATGTTCGATTTCTTGTCGCTGGCGCCACTCATCCTGTTGTTCTGGGACAGGAAGGCGAAAGCTACCGTAATTTTCTTATCAAAAAAGTTTATGAGCTTGGTCTAAGCAACTACGTTCTATTCTATAATACCTATTTTGATTTAAATAAACCCTTTAGAATTTTAGAGGCTACCGATGTCTATCTTTCTACTTCCTTAGATCCAAACCAAGCCGTCTCAGGCACCTTATCTTACGCCCTTGGTAGCGGTCGTCCGGTAATATCCACAGCCTTTGCCCAAGCCAAACAGGATATCACGAGTGAGGTCGGCATATTGATTGACCTTAAAAACCCGCAGGCTTTTACCGATGCCATCATTAAATTATTGGGCGACGATCAATTACGTCTGCAGATGGGTAAAAACGCTTATTTCCGCACAAGACATATGATCTGGGAAAATGTTGCCCTTTCCTATTTGAAATATTTCTCGCAATTTGCACCGGAGCTAACCCTGGGGCAAAGAAAACTTCCATTCATAAAGCTTGCGCATTTGGTTAAATTGACTGATAATTTTGGTATTATTCAGTTCGCCAAGCTTACCGAACCGGATTTTTCTTCCGGATATACCTTAGACGATAATGCTCGAGCATTAATCGTTGCCGCCCTCTATTATAAAAAATTTAGGACTTACTCTTCTTTAAAACTCGCCTCCATATACCTGAACTTTCTTTATCGGGTAGCTAAACCCGATGGTTATTTCAATAACTACGTTAATTTAAACCGCGCTATTGACGAACAGAAAAATCTCCAGGAAAATTCAGAAGATTCCAGCGCCAGGGGTCTCTATGCTCTTGCCCTGGTTTCAACTACCAAACAAATCCCCAAACGTTTTAGAAAACAAGCCCATTCCTTGTTTGAACAGAGTTTCCAGAAAAACATTGCTTTCTCCTCGCCTCGTGCTGCCGCTTTTTACATTAAGGCTCTTTATTGTTTACTTTCTAAATGGAAAGAACCCAAGACCCTCGCTGTATTAAGGTACTACTGTGAACGGCTCGTGGCTCTATATGAGAAGAGTCACTCGCCGGATTGGGAGTGGTTTGAGCATTATTTAACATATTCAAATGCCATCCTGCCAGAAGCACTTCTCCTCGGATACAAAATAACCGGAGAGAGAAGGTATCTCGAAGTGTCTGAAAAAACCCTCAACTTCTTAATTAAACATACCTTTAAGGACAGTACGTACATTCCTATCGGCCAAAGTGGCTGGTTTCTCAAGGGAGGGACAAGACAGTATTTTGACCAACAGCCCGAGGACACCGCTGCCACCGTCGAAGCTCTCAATACAATGTTTCAGATAACAAGCGAGAAGCATTATAAGAAATTAACGAACATCGCATTTAACTGGTTCTTGGGGGATAATGTTCTTGGGCAGGTTGTATACGATCGGACCACTGGAGGATGCTACGATGGGGTTGGGGAAAAATTTATTAATCTAAACCAGGGTGCCGAATCTACAATTTCTTACCTTTTAGCCCGCCTTTCTTTCAAAGACTAGAACGTTCAGTCAATCGGGGGTTTTAAAAAGTGCTAAAGGGAGCGGTGTAGTATTCGCAGTGATCATAAATAATATCAAATTCTTTCCGGCGCCCACAAAATTTTCCTTTGAAAATTTAAGAAGGCGTAGTATAATTATGTCAGACTTTTCTAACATGTTAAACTCTCCGGTTGATGAAATTAAAAATCGTTTGGACATAGTTGAGGTTATTGGTTCTTATATTAAACTCCAGAAAACCGGTATAAACTACCGGGCCGTTTGTCCGTTCCATTCGGAGAAAAAGCCTTCTTTTTTTGTCTCGCCTTCGCGCCAAATCTGGCATTGCTTTGGATGCGGAAAGGGTGGCGACATTTTTGGTTTTGTAAAGGAGATTGAAGGGGTTGAGTTTGGCGATGCTTTAAGGATTTTAGCCCAAAGAGCAGGAGTTGAACTTAAACGGCAAACGCCAGAATACAAACAATGGCAAACAGAGAGGCAGCGACTTCACGAAATTTGCGAGTTGGCCGCCAGATTTTTTGAAAAACAATTAGAAGAAAGCAAGACTGGAAAAGAGGCGAAAAAGTATCTCATTTCCAGAGGGATTGAAGAGGAAAGTATAAAAAAATGGAAAATAGGCTACGCCCCCGATGTCTGGCAGGGATTGGCTGATTTTCTAAGCTCCAGAAGTTATCAACAAGAAGAGATAAAGAAAGCCGGATTAGGATTGTCTTCTGAAAAAGGTTCTTTTTACGACAGATTCAGAGGAAGAATTATTTTTCCGATTTTTGATTTAAATTCGCAGGTGGTGGGTTTTGGCGGCAGGGTTTTTAAAGATAAAGACAACAAAGAAATCGCAAAATATGTTAATACTCCTCAAACCATGCTTTATGACAAGGGTCGCATCTTATACGGCTTAGACAAGGCAAAAGTAGAAATTAGAAAAAAAGATTTTTGTATTTTAGTTGAAGGATATACGGATGTAATAATGGCGCACCAGGCAGGAACCCAGAATGTGGTGGCCACTTCCGGCACCGCCCTAACCCCCTTTCAATTGAAGATTTTAAAAAGATATACGGAAAATTTAATATTGGGTTTTGATATGGATATAGCCGGGGATACGGCCACAAAGAGGGGCATAGATTTGGCTCAAACTTTGGGATTTAATATAAAAGTATTGCGTTTGCCTAAAGGGAAAGATGCGGCCGAAATCATTTCCAAGGATAAGAAAGAGTGGGAGGAGGCATTGTCTCGACCAAAATCAATTATGGACTTCTATTTCGAATCGGCGTTTTTAGGGAGAGACGAAGAGTCTCCGGAAGAAAAAAAAGAAATCTCCAAAATTTTATTGCCCGTAATTAAGAGAATTCCCAACAGAATAGTTCAGGCACATTGGATAAATGAATTGGCAAAGAAATTAAGGGTCAAAGAAGAAGATGTCGAAGAGGAATTAAAAAAAGTTAAATTGGAAGGATATCCCGGAATTCTGGGAATAGAGCCAGAAGAAATTAAAAATCTAGCCGTAAAATCAAGAGAAGAACTATTGGAAGAGAAATTGGTTACTTTAATTTTGAAATCTCCTCAAAATATAGATATTGTTAAAAAAGAGGACTTGGAAAAGTTTTCAGGACCCGTCAAAGAAATTTTAATAAAACTAAAGGAAAACGCCAAAATTGATTCTGATTTCTTTAACTACCCGAGCGCAGCGAAGGGTGAAGAAGAGAGCAAAGCTCTCTTTGACTACCTTGCCCTAAGGGCAGACATAGAAGAAATCGAAGAAAAAGAAATTGCGCCAGAAATTCAATGCTGCTTAAAAGAAATTCTGATAATAGAGATCAAAGATAAATTAGGCCGAATTTCTCAGGAGATAAAAAAAGCCGAGGAAGAGAAAAACTGGAAAAAGGTTGAAGAGTTAACCAAAGAATTTAATCAATTGACTAAATCGCGATGAAGGCCGAAGAAGAGATTTATCTCTTCGATTGGCCAAACAAAAATGCCAAATCTAAAAAAGAAGAAGAAAAAAATTGTTCCCAAAAAGAAAAAAAAGATTAAGTCGAAAAAAAAGGCCGGCTTTTCTAAAAAGAAAAAAAGAAACCGGCCCAAAATTAAAAGGTTTAGGCGGACGAGAAGAAAGATAAGAAGGAAAAAAGGGCGAGGAGTAAAATTGGGCAGGCCTAAAAAAGTTTTCACCCCGGAGAAATTTCAGGAATTAGTTAAAAAAGGAAAGGAACGGGGCTTCGTTACTTATTCTGAGATTCTTTATTACTTCCCGGAAATAGAAAGAGACATTAAAGGGCTGGAAAAGCTTTACGATGATTTGGAAAAAGAAGGAATTGAAGTTAAAGAAGTGAAAGAATTAATCTCCGTTGAGGAAAAGGTTAAAAAAGTAAAAGAAACCGAGGGGGGAATTGATCCTATTCAGATGTATCTAAAAGAAATTGGCAAGATTTCTTTTGTTACGGCTGCCGAAGAAAAAGAATTGTCAAAAAGAATTGAAAAAGGTGACCAAGAAGCAAAGAAAAAATTAGCCAGAGCCAACTTAAGACTGGTTGTTTCTATTGCCAAAAGATATGTTGGTAGATCTCCCAATTTAACTTTGCTGGATTTAATTCAAGAAGGAAACTTAGGCTTGTTTCGGGCGGTAGAGAAATTTGACTGGAGAAGGGGATACAAGTTTTCAACCTATGCCACCTGGTGGATTAGGCAGGCAGTAACGCGCGCTTTGGCCGACCAGGCTAGAACCATTAGAATCCCGGTTCATATGGTGGAAACAATTTCAAAATATACTCAGGTAAGGCGCAGATTGTTACAGGATTTGGGCAGAGAGCCTTTGCCGGAGGAAATTGCGGCTGAAATGGAAATTGAAGTAGACAAGGTTTATCATATTCAAAAAATCTCTCAAGATACCGTTTCGCTTGAGACGCCGGTTGGCGAAGACGAAGAAGATTCGGTTTTGGCCGAATTCATTGAGGATGAAAAATCAGCGTCTCCTTCTTTGGAAGCTGCCAGGACCTTACTTAAAGGAAGATTAAAAGAAATTTTAATTGATTTAACCCCAAGGGAGCAAAAAATTCTGGCAATGAGATTCGGCTTGGAAGACGGCGTGACCCACACCCTGGAGGAAGTAGGGAAGGAGTTTGGCGTCACCAGGGAAAGAATCCGCCAGATTGAGGCCAAGGCCTTAGAGAGGATGAGAGAGCATGGTTCTTTGAAGAAGTTGAAAGGATACTAAAATGATGTATAATTAAAAGACATTCCGCGGTAGCGCAATGGTAGAGCAGCTGCCTGTGAAACCTACTTTTATCTGGTATTTCGTAGTATAATTAAATAATTTTATGCTAGATAAAAGAAAATATGCCGACCGTGCGGCTTATATAATCCAAGCGGTAAAGAAAAGAAGAAAGAAAATTAGGGAGATGGCAATAGAGTATAAAGGTGGTAGATGCGAAATTTGCGGCTATGATAAATGTGTTCAGGCTCTAGATTTCCACCACCTGAATAATGGAGAAAAGGATTTTGGTATTTCGGATAAGGGCTATACAAGATCTTGGAAGAAAGTAAAAGAAGAAATTGATAAATGCGTGTTAGTCTGTGCAAATTGCCATCGAGAGCTGCACGTCGGCATTACGCAGCTTCCTCGAGAAATCGGGGATGAAAAACGGGGTGAATTGCGGGAAGCCTAAAAGTTAATTGTAAAACTTATGGTAATCCGCAGCCGAGCCGAGTATATAAAATGTTATGTGCTTGGAAGGTTCAGAGACTTATATCGCCTAAAGCGCGATATACCGAGCAATGCTCGTTACAGCGCCCCGCACCCTTATTTAGGGTGATGATATAGTCCACGCTTCATGGAAACATGAGGATAAGTGTAAGCAGTTGGTTGCAGGTTCGAATCCTGCCCGCGGAGCAGATATATTTGTATATATTTTGATGTATTTGGATATAATGTGATAAAGGATTTGACAACCAATTAAGATTAATTTATCTTGAAAATAGATAAACCTAAAGGTCGGAAACTTAAAATTTAATTAAAATGTTAAGTATGAAAAAATAGGTTTAGGAATTTTAATTGCTTTAACTGTTTTAGCGCTTTCTGGAGTAGCGGTAGCGATTTCAAATCAAGGAGCAGAAAAATCAAAAGCGCCCGATTTGGAAAAGATAGAATTCATTCACTGGAAAAAAGATTTTGCTAAACCAACCTGTAATAATAATGGAATTTGCGAACCAGAATTAGGAGAAAATGCAAGCTGTGCAGATTGTAAAAATGGAGAAGAAGAACCTGCTCCTACCGCAACTTGTTACGCCTTCTTGGGTCAGTATGGGAAAACGCTATTGAAATGGGGAAAGTTACCGGTGAGCTATGTAATAAATCCGACAAATACCCAAGGTTTGACTGATAGCTTTATTACTGATGCGGTATATACTTCAGCTGAAACTTGGGACGCGGCAACTGGTCAAGAGTTAATGAATGGCTACATAGTGGATAACGAGGTAGTCTACGGAGTTCAGGATTATAAAAATGCGATAGATTTTGGCAATTATTCAACAATCGGAGTTATTGCTGTAACAACTGTTTGGTATAATCCAGCAACCAAAGCCATTGTTGAGTTTGATGTGATGTTCGATACCGATTGGACCTGGGGAGATGCAACTTCAGATGTAACAAAAATGGACTTACAGAATATCGCCACTCATGAATTGGGGCACGGTGTCGGTTTAGCTGATGTCTATGACACTGTCTGTCAGGAGGTGACAATGTATGGTTATTCTAACTATGGAGAGACTCAGAAAAAAACTCTGGAAACTCCAGATATTACTGGTCTTCGGAAACTCTACGGAATTTAGTTTTAAAGAAGTTTATTTAGAACAAGAAATCAGCGAATTCGCTGGTTTTTTGTTTAGAGTTATAACATCGTCCGACCAATTCTTTTATTTGGCTCAATGCAATTTCTGGATATTTAAACACCTCTTCCCATCTCAAAGTTCTAAAATCGTCCGCTAGAGCGAACTCGTAATCACTATCTTGTGGAAAACAATTTACCGCTATCGAGCGGTTTTTAGTTTAGGACTTGATTTTTTTGTGGATTGCGATACAGTTTAATCATTGGACGTTAACAAAATTATAAAAAAGGAAGGTCAAGAATGGATATTAATGTGCCAGATGGTTACTCGCTCGATAGAGGAAAAAAAGTCGGGAAGAAAGATTATATTTTTCTTTATAAAAAGGGGGTGGAGATTCTGATGTTACCAACCGAGCATTGCCCTTCTCAAAAAATTATGGAGGTGATTCAACAAACAAAAGGTTAGTTATTGAACTTTGAGAATTTGAAGACTGAGTCAAACTTAAAACGGCTCAGTCTTTTTTTAAATAAGTTAGAAATTTTACTTGATATTGTACCTATGGGAAGCCCACAAAAAAATCGCCAAGAGGGCGGTTTTTTGGTAGAATAAATCAATATGGGAAAAGGAATTGTTTTAAAAGTTGAAAATTTGAATGTGGAGTTGGGAGGAGAGAGGATTTTGGAAAATTTGTCTTTTGAAGTGAAAGAAGGCGAGGTTTTGACGATTTTGGGACCAAATGGGGCGGGGAAAACAGTTTTGTTAAAGACCTTATTAGGGCTTTTGCCATACAAAGGAAAAATTGAGTGGACGCCAGGAATTAAAATTGGCTATGTTCCCCAGAGGTTGCCTTTTATAAAAGATATTCCAATGAGTGTTTGGGAGTTTTTTAAATTAAAAGAGGCTTCAGAGAAAGAAACAAAAGAGATTTTTAATTCAATTGGTTTGACAGAAGACATTTTGGAAAAGAAAATTGGAGATTTGTCTTCCGGTCAATTTCAGAGAATTTTGATTGGCTGGGCGCTGATTTTAAATCCTCAGATTTTGCTTTTTGACGAACCGACAACCGGCATTGATATTGGCGGACAGGAATCTATTTATAATCTTTTAGAGAAATTGAGAGAAGAAAGAAGTTTAACCATTTTATTGGTGACTCATGATTTGAGCATTGTCTATAAATTGGCTACAAATTGTCTTTGTTTGAATAAAAAAATGTTATGTTATAGCATTCCAAAAGAATTAACTTCTGAGCGCCTTTCCCAGCTTTACGGCGGGGAAATAAAGTTTTATCGACATAGCCATGAATAGTCAATTTTTATTCAGTTTAATTTCCGGAATTTTTATTGGCGGAGCGGCAGGTTATTTAGGATCCCTGATGCTGACTAAAAGAATGGCTTTGGTCGGCGATGCTTTGGGTCATGTGGCTTTGCCCGGAATGGGGTTGGCTTTAATTTTTGGTTTAGACATTTCTTTTGGCGCCTTTCTCTTTTTGCTCTTGGGAATTTTTTTAATCTGGCTATTTGAAATAAAAACCTCTTTGCCAATGGAGGTAGTGGTTGGTGTTGTTTTTGTTGCTTCTTTGGCAATTGGATTTTTAATTGTGCCCGAACCAGAATTATTGGAAGCTCTATTTGGAGATATTTCAAAAGTTTCTTTTGAGATGACTCTAATTTCAGCCGTTTTTTCTATTTTGATATTCTTGGTGATAAACCGCATCTATCCTAAGATGATTTTGGCTAACATTTCTGATGATTTAGCTAAAAGTCAGGGAATAAAAATTAAAAAGCAAAATTTTATTTATTTGCTGTCAATTGCGGCAATGGTTGCTTTAGGAGTGAAAATTGTTGGTTCTCTTTTAGTTGGAGCGTTAGTTATCATCCCAGCAGCTACATCTAGAAATCTAAGTAAAAATTTAAAAGAATATTCTTTGGGAAGCGTAGTTCTAGGCATTTTAAGTTGCTTTTTTGGCAGTTTGCTTTTTAAACTCACCGGACTTCCCGCCGGTCCCTTAATTATTCTCACTTCAACTTTCTTTTTCTTAATTTCGTTAATTTTTAAAAGATAAAAAAATTAGGCTAATATCTTTTTGAGGGCTTCAACAGAGTTTAAGACAGGTTCTAACGGACTCCAGCCCGCGGAGCCAATAAAAATCGCCAATCAGGCGATTTTTTGGTAGGGGGTTTGCTTTTTTAAAGGAATAGGCGTATGATAAAAGTAGAGACTGAGAGTTTGGATTACAAATAGGTATATCCGTTATTGCAGATGGATAATAAATAATAATATTTGCAACTCATGCGGCTAAGAGTTGCTTTTTATTTAACGTCGAAGAAATAAATTTTTTCTCCACTTTCGTTCCTCTGCGTGGAGCTCGGTAAATGACTAAAAAACAACAATTTTTATTAGAGCATAATAAATTGTCCCCTTTGAATCTACAGGCTACGATACCTTTGCTTTCCCATTTTAGAACAGAGAAAGCCTCACTTTTTAAAGACGAAAATTGGTCTTTAGATAAGCTTAGAAGGCCATTTATTTTATGGCTTACTTCTCTGACTGCTGGAGAAAAAGAAAATATTAAGAAGAAAAAAATATGACCCTTCGACAGACTCAGGGTCATGCTGAGTTTATTGAAGTATGAAAAATTCACACAACCCAAATAAAAACAGAAACAGAACGAGACATCGCAGATTTTTGAAGAGACACAGGAATAAATAAATTTCTATTAAGACCCTTGACATTTTTGTAATAAGCAATATTATATAAATGTAAGTTCCTATTAAATTTTCTTTCCTTACATATCAAGCTTTCATTACCGAACTTCCGAAGGAAGCGAAGGTGAGAAAGAGAATGAAATTCTCTTTTGACTATGAAAGCGAAACCAAAGAGATAAATCTCTTTTTCACCCTTCGTTGCGGCTCGGGTAGATGAAGAAAAGGATTTTATCCTCTTCGCCAATTTTATTAATTTATGTAAGCTTTGGAAGAGAAATAAGATAGTCGGTCGGCTTACTCATCAATAAATTATTAAGGAATAAATATGGCAAAAAAATTGTTTGTCGGTGGGTTATCTTACGAAACCACCGAAGCAACTCTAAAAGAGACTTTCTCTCAGGCTGGGACTGTTGAATCAGCAACTGTGATTATTGATAAAATGTCCGGTCGTTCAAAGGGATTTGGTTTTGTTGAAATGTCTTCCGAAGAAGAAGCTCGAAAAGCTATTGAGATGTTCAATGGTAAAGAGATTGACGGAAAAAACGTTACAGTGAACGAAGCTAAACCTTTAGAGTCTCGCCCTCGAAGAAGCGGAT
>Ga0210049_1001949_pt1 | contig 19396 bp, 23 predicted proteins | sample CryGeyCG2014_300_2_FD_183964 | JGI IMG/M metagenome (GOLD analysis project Ga0210049, IMG submission 183964) | Groundwater microbial communities from aquifer - Crystal Geyser CG06_land_8/20/14_3.00 (SPAdes) (version 2) | ecosystem: Environmental > Aquatic > Deep subsurface > Groundwater | place... | reverse complement strand
TAAAGACAGAATTCTAAAAGAGGTAGTTTATGTATGAAGAGAGACTATAGATTATTTATCAGAGACATACTTGAAGGCATAGAAAATATAGAGTATTTCATCGGAAACATGGATTTTAATGAATTTTACGCTGATGATAAGACCAGAAGTGCCGTGGTCTGGAAGATAGGGGTCATCGGGGAAGCAACAAAGAATATACCGAAGAATGTAAGGAATAATTATAAAGAATTGCCATGGCGAGAAATGGCAAGAATGCGAGACAAAATCAGCCATTTTTATTTTGGGGTGGACTACAAAATTGTTTGGGAGGTTGTCAAGAAACGACTGCCTGAAATAAAACCAGTCATCCAAAAAATGCTAAAGGAGATGAAGGGATAGAAGGGGAGTCTAAGGTACGTTATCAATGCCACTTTGCAATGATGCCAGGTTATCAGTTCTAAGGCTTATGTGGAGGGTTCCTTGAAAAAGATTGCGCCTTCGATTTTGTCTGCTGATTTCAGCCGCCTCGGTGACGAGGTGAGGGCTGTGGAAAAGGCTGGAGCGGATGTGATTCATGTCGATGTGATGGATGGACATTTCGTCCCCAACATTACCGTCGGTCCTCTGGTAGTACAGGGATTGAAGAAGTTGACCTCTTTGCCTCTCGATGTCCATTTGATGATCGAGAAACCTGAGCGTTATATTGAAGTCTTTGCTCAGGCAGGGAGTGACTGGATTACGATTCATGCTGAAGTGTGCCCTCATCTCAAGCGAATGATTAAGAAGATTCGTCAGTTGAATGTGAGGCCAGGTATCGTGCTCAAACCCGCCACTTCGTTAAAAACGCTTTATCCTATTCTTGATGATATCGATTTAGTTCTTATCATGTCAGTTAATCCTGGATTTGGTGGACAATTTTTTATCCCTTCCGCTTTAAAAAAGATTGAGAAGTTAAGGAAAATCGTTGATCAAAACAGCTATCCATTGGAAATAGAAGTGGATGGAGGAGTCAAAATCGAGAACATCAGGGAGGTTTCGAAAGCCGGTGGGGACATCTTCGTCGTCGGCACAGGCATCTTCAAGACCAAAGACTACGAAGAAACCATACGGAAGTTAAGACAAGAAATTGGGGGGTAAGGGCATGGAGCATAGGGCATAGAGTGTAACTCAGCCATTTAGGGCTGATACTCAGGGCTAAAGCCCTGAGTTACCGCTTACCGCTATGCTCTTTACGCTATGCATTTCTAAGGAACGATGGAACTTTCCAAACAGAAAAACTATCAACAATCCTTTGATTTAGCCTGTGCCTCCATCAAGGGGATGAATATAGAGGAGAGGGCAAAGAAGGCTGGAGCGGATTTTCAAAAAGGAAGAGATGGAGAGAAGATCACCATTCATTTTTTTTCAGAACCGTACGATATCCAGTTTCCTCAGATAGAATTTTACTCCCCATCCAAAAAAGTGGTTTCTCTGGTCACTCGTGTTCTCCTTCTCCATTATCTCATCCGTGCAGATGGGAACCCCCTCTCAGGGAAATGGGTGGCCTACAAAGATATTCCAGGAGGCCTGCTTTATGCAGGCGTTTTTGCAAGAAGGGTGACAGAACCTTTACAGCGGAAATTTGGGAAATCGGCCAGGTTGTTTAAAGAGACTGGCATCAGATCAGGGGGAGAACCTGTAGAGGTTGGGGATGCCTCTTTCATCCTCAAAGCTTTCCCCTATGTGCCTCTTCAGTATGTCCTCTGGGAGGGCGACGAAGAGTTCCCGCCGTCGGCCCAGCTTCTTTTTGACGCCTCTGTGGATCATTATCTTACTTTAGAAGATATCGTAGTTCTTGGTCAGGTGACCACCGGGAGATTGATCAACCGTTCTACACTCTAAAATTCACCCATTCGGCCGTGCGGAGTTCCGACTTAAAAGATGGGGTAACAAGGCACGGCTCAGGGTGAACCTTGAGCAAATCCTGGCCTTCAGGCCAGGGAGTCGAAAGGTTCAATTCTAATCTAAAGGAGGGAAGCATGAAGATTGGAGAAATTAAGAAGGCCACCGTTATCGGTGCGGGTACGATGGGAGCACAAATTGCTGAAGTCCTTTCCCGTATGGGAGGCTATGAGGTAGGCATGGTTGATATCAATGACGATCTGGTCAGGAAAGGATTTCAATCTATTGAGGGGAGATTGGACCGCTTCTTTGTTTCAAAAGGTAAACTGACTGCGGAAGAGAAAAAGAATATTGTGAATCGAATTAAAGGTTACACGAGCATTGAAGAGGCAGCCAAGGGTACGGATCTGGTCATCGAGGCTGCTGTGGAAAAAATGGCCTTAAAGAAAGATATCTTTAAGAAACTCGATGAGGGCGCGCCGACCCATGCCATTCTGGCCTCAAATACTTCTTATCTGAATATCTCGGAGATGGCATCAGCCACGAAGAGGCCAGAAAAGGTGGTTGGAATCCATTTTTTTAATCCAGTGGCTGTCATGCAATTGGTTGAGGTGGTCAGAGGGGGACGTACTACTAACGAGACGATCGAATTGGCCTGTGATCTTGCAAAGAAATTAGGGAAAGAACCAGTGGTCTGCCGCGACACAAGCTATGGATTTTTGGCCAATCGGGCTTATCGGGGTATGGTCGATGAAGCCGTCCAGATGGTATGGGAGAGAGTTGCCTCTCCAGAGGAGATCGATAAGGCTCTAAAGCTTGGCTATAACCTGCCCATGGGCCCTCTCGAACTGGCCGATATGGTAGGGGGTTGGTCCCTTCGGGTTTCGTCGGAAGAAGATGCCATCAGAGAACTCGGTTCGGAAAAAGGACGCATGCATCCCCTCACCAGAGCCATGGTTCGAGCTGGATATATGAAGATTTATGACTACTGGAAGGACGTACTGTCAAAGCCCTAAGGGAAATATATCGAGATTGAAATGCTGATCAATTGGAGATGAATTTATATTTTAATCGACTCAAAGCCTATTCCCAAAAAGAATGGGCTTTTTATTATCGTTTCTTCTTTTTGGTTGCTTTAGGTTTTGTCGGAGCCGTAGCCATTTCCTTGAAGGTGTTCTCCCACCTATCGATCATGGTTTTCAGCTCATCCATTTTGGCTTTCGCTTCGGCGGGGCTTGCGGCAATCATCTCTTTTGCCTTCCCTAAACCCTCGTTAATAGCTTTTGCATTGATCGTCCAAGCCTTCTTCTTCTCTTTCAGTTTCTTCTCCATTTTTTTGGCAGTAGTACTTAATTTTTTCCAGGCCACTTCAAGGGTTTCCAGGGATTCATTCGCTTGATCGGCAACGGCCTTTTTTCCTGCCTCAACGGCTGCGGCCGCCTTTTCAAAAGCAGCCCTGGCATCGATGAAATTTTGTTTAGCTTCTTTGTATTTCTTCTCTTTTAACTGAGATTCTGCGATACTCCATAACTTTTTGGCAGTTTCCAGGTCAGCAGTGGCATATTTATCTGCGTCCGCTGAAATAGCGGCATCCATTGCTTTCTTTGCAGCTGCTTTTTCTGCTTCGGGTGGTTTTGAACAACCCACAAATAACATTCCCAGAGCAAAGACCACAAATACTAATACCGATAACTTGACCATTTTCATAAGCCAATTTCCTCCTCTAATTATGTTTGATAAAAACTTTGGAAGTATAAATGAACTTCTTTTGAATAGCAATAGGTCGAACAGTTATCCATAGATATCTGGGAGCTTAATTTTAAAAAGGAAGAAGTCAGGGTTTCATTTCCTTCTTCACTGAATTTTTCAGTCAAGTTTTCTCCCACCGCAAGATCTCTCGATTTTTTTTATTAAGGTTTGAATACTCATTTTTGGGACAATGATTCCACAGAAGGCTCATTTTAGCAACGGACAAACGGCGGGCAGAGAGGAAAGATAAAAGTCAGTTCATATATTCCATTGGATGCCGTCTCTTGATTCCGACTTTTCTTCTGTATCGGGCACACCTATGTTGGACATACTTATGTTGGCCATATGGTCAGCAATACGGAAAATCATAAGGATCATTTCCAGGAGGACTCTACTGTAAATTACCGTTAAAAGGAATATCAGGGGGGCGCCGATGAAAAGCGCAAAAATTCCGAACCATGTGGAGGCTTTAAACCCTACCATGACAAAAAAGAGGGCTATCAGACCCGCAGATAGAATAGATAACCCATAGAGAAACTTCATTATTTTTGGACTGGCAAATTGATTGAATGAAAAATCAAAAAAGGCCTGGAGAAAATCAACTTTCTTAAGGTATGAGACATCGTTTAACAATCTTGGGCGTGAAACTTTTTCCTCTATCTGGACGTCGCTTAGCGATTCACCACAATTGCCACAGAGCTTTGCATCATCCTTATTGGAAGCGCCACAATTTGTGCAAAACATATTTGCCTCCTTTAACTCACGGATTTGATCTCTTTTATCTTCCAACGGCCGTCTTCTCTCTTTAAGGTAACGTCCAGAACGGTTCTGCCGTCCTGCAATTGCCCCCCCACTTTTTGGGAAGTTTTGACAAGCCACTCTAACCTGACATTGGCGGTATCGCCTGATATCGTCTGCTTCTTCAAATCATAAGAAAGATCGAGGTAATTGTAATTTTCCCACATTTTGAGTGTATCCAGCCGCTTTCCTTCCATGCTGTTAAAATCTCGAGAGAAACAGGACATAAAGAGATGAATGTTCTTCTGAAGGTTTGCCTGTTTAATATTTTCAAAAAGGGAACTTATCTTTTCGACTTCTTTGCTTTCCGTAACAGTATGTGGGCTGTTTGGAGGAGGTGAAGGGGAGGGGGGAGTGACGATTTCTTTTGAAATCGGTCTGCTGTACTGAGAGTGCCGTTGCCAGAGAAAATACCCTCCTGCAATGGTCAGAATAATGATGACACTTGCTGTAAGCAAGGTTAAAGGCCGAAGGAGATTTCCTGTTAATCCGGGGGAAACGATATTCCCTCCCATATTATTGGGCAAGAGAGTGAGGATTTGCCGATATTTTTTTAAACTTCTCTCTCTTGATTTTATTTCCTTTCTCATTTCCTTTTTCTCTTTAACAAAATCGGGCTTTGTGACTGCGCCTAACTTATAAAGAGATTGAAATTCTTCAAGCCTTTTTTGAATGGGTTTCAACTCTTTTTCGAAGAAATCGATTTCTTCTGATGCTTTTTTTCTAATCGATTCAAGCTCCATTTCAATTTCTTGATGCTGGGGCGACAGGGATTCCAACCGATCCTTATAACGAACGAATAGAGGACTGAGGACATCACTGGAAATTCTATCCCGCTGTGTTTCCAACTTGTTCGTACAAGATTCTAATTCTTTCTCTTCTTTCAATAGCCTCAGCCATTCTTTGGACCATTTTTTAGTCGTTTTTTTCCCCAATAGTTGAAAGTCAGTTTCTTGATGGAGCGTCCCCTGCATCAATAGAGAACCACATTTTCTGCAATAGGTCCCTTTTTTATAAAGTACTTGGCACTTGGGACAAGTAAGTTTCACTTTTGTTTTCTCCTCTTCGGGAGTGGAGTCTTCTATGGCCAAAAGGAAGCTCCCACATTTTTTGCAAAATTCTTCACCTACCTCATGTTCGATATTACATTGGGGGCAAATGACCATTTTAAACTCCTTGGTTTTTACCCTCCTTCGCAGAAAGCTATTGGCTTTAAGACCGTTAATGAATGCGAGGTGGGTAATCCTTGAAGCTCGTTAGGAGCATAGCGAGGTATGCTTCGAAGGGTTCCGCCCTCTGAAGCATGTGGAGGACCATGGGTTTTAGCCCGTGGGGCTGCACTTTCATTAAGCATTACATAAGGTTCTAATGCATTTTATATGCCACGAGATGAATAAATTTTTATCTTCAGATTTCGAGGCCTTTTCTTATCATCGAAAAAACTGATTGAACAAAATTTCAGAATGTGGACAAAAAATGTCCATTCTTCTGCTCACTCCTTTCAAAGTTCATGGACTTCATATAGAATTCAGGCTAAGTCCATCGATTCATAAATTCGGTAACGTATTTATTTACTCAGGACTTAGTGCTGAGTGAGCAATTATTTCAATTCGCAGCATGAGGATACGTGATAGTATTTGCCAATCGAAGCACTAAGGCAGCATTGGTATGGAAAACCGATTTACCCCGTATAATCCCGAAAGCCCTGGTCTTCAGACTGGGGATGAAGGCAATTTCAGATCTAAGGATAAAGAAAAGCTCCGTCCTTTAGGGCGGGGATATACGGGGTTTACCATTCAATCCATTGAAAGAATCTTCCAACACAGATTCTCTTTTGCCACCCGCGTCCAGTTATTATGGAAGGGGAGAGATTCCTTCCAAACCATCTTTGATGCGGTCCTCGCTGCCTCCTACGCAGGAAGAGCCTTTTTTGCAAGACTTTTAAGGGCCGGTATTGAAATCTACACTTATCAGGAAGAGATGGTGCATGCAAAGACCTATCTGTTTGACCATCCTAAAAAGTTCTCAGCGCCAATTCTCATTGACACCTTTCTCATAATCCAGTACTCTTCAATTGAGACCGAAGCCATCCTTTGCAGGTTAATTCTTTAAGGGAACTCCCAGCATGGATGAGAATACCATCATAGACCGGCTTGAGGAATTAATTAAAAGCTTTGGCATACAAATCCGCTGTGAAGCCATAAAGCAAGATGAAGATTTAGTCAATGTAGTAGGAGGTCTGTGCCTATTAAGAGGGGAGTACGTATTAATAATCAATTCTAAGGCAACGGCGATGGATAGGATTGAGACCTTGGCGACGGCATTGAAGCATTTCGATCTCGATCAGATTTATTTACGACCAGTTCTCAGGGAGTTATTGGACAGGACACCTGAGCAAAGACCATTCAACCTAATTGATAAGCAGAAATTGAAAGATTCTCCTTAGAATTCCTCAATACTCATTAACCACGCTGCCCCCCCGTCTCCACCCCAAAGTTTTTGACTCCCTGCACCGGTTCTGCTAAAGTTCTGAAAGGATGGATCATCTAATTATTTGCCTTTAATCAGAGTCGATAAACAAAATGCCCATCATCTTTGGTCTTCTCGAAAGGATCTCCTACCACAACGAAGAAAACGACTTTGTGGTGGCAAAACTCCGGGAAAAAGAAAAGAAGGAGCTGACCACCATTGTCGGTAATCTTTCCGGTATCAACCCTGGTGAATCCCTGAAACTGACAGGTAAATGGGTACAGAATAAGAGATTCGGCGAGCAATTCCATGTCGAGACGTTTGAAGTCACCGTACCGGCTACCCTCCTTGGGATTCAGAAATATCTCGCCTCCGGATTGATCAAAGGCATTGGATCGATCATGTCGGAGAGGATTGTCGAAAAATTTGGGCTTCATACCCTGGAGGTCATCGAAAAGAAACCTGAAAGGCTATCCGAGGTGGAAGGCATTGGTCCTAAACGGATCTCGATGATCATAAAAGCATGGGTGGAACATAAAGAGATCAAAGAGATCATGATCTTCCTCCAGGGCCATGGAGTAAGCGCTGCCTATTCTGCCAAGATCTATAAACAGTATGGAGATCAGTCGATTGAGATAGTCAGAGAGAATCCCTATCGTTTAGCCCACGACATATACGGGATTGGCTTCATTACTGCAGATAAGATCGCTCAAAATCTCGGTATCGATCGCAATTCCCTGATCCGGGCAAAGGCAGGTCTCATCTATATCCTGAATCAGCTGACGGAAGAAGGCCATGTCTACTATCCTGAAAATCAATTGATTCATAAGGCAAAAGAAATACTGAGTGTGGATGAAGAAATCGTTATTCAGGCTGTAAGGGAGCTAACCAAAGAAAAGGAGCTCTTCTTAGAAGACCTCGATCCTGAGGGTAATCTCAAAGCCGTTTATCTTGCCCCCTTCCATGTGGCAGAAACGGGAGTGGCTCAGATGCTGATGAATCTAAAGGAATCTCCCTCAAACATCAGGCCCATTCATCCGGAAAAGGCAATCGAATGGGTGCAGCAGAAACTGAACATAGAACTTGCCCAAAGACAGGAGGAGGCAATTCTTCTGGCAGCCAGTTCAAAGGTGTTGATTATCACCGGTGGCCCTGGGACCGGGAAGACAACCCTCATCACGGCCGTACTAAGAATCTTTCAGCAATTAAAGCTGAGGATCCTTCTCGCAGCTCCCACGGGAAGGGCAGCCAAGAGAATGAATGAAGCAACGGGCTGGGAGGCAAAGACCATTCATCGTCTCCTTGAATACTCTCCCCGTAAGGGTGGTTTTAAGAAAGACCAGGACGACCCCCTTGAGGCAGATGTGGTCATCATCGATGAGGCCTCCATGGTCGACACCCTCTTGATGTACCACCTCCTGAAAGCCATTCCCTCCGACGCTCACCTGATCTTGGTAGGAGACATCGATCAACTCCCTTCAGTTGGTCCTGGAAATGTCCTGAAGGATATCATCAGATCAGGAAGGTTTACGGTGGTGAGGCTCACCGAGATTTTTCGCCAGGCCCAGGAGAGCATGATCGTGGTTAACGCCCACAAAGTCAATCAAGGTCAGTTCCCCGTTTTAAAGGAAATCGACAAATCTGAGAAAAACGATTTTCAATTCATCGAGGAAGAAGATCCGGAGAAGATCCTTCAAAATATTCTGGACCTCTGTAGTGAGGGAATACCCGGGCAGTTCAGGTTCCATCCACTCAGAGAGATCCAGGTCCTGGCGCCCATGCAGGTAAGCGATATTTAAAAAATAGATTGAGGCGGTTCTTATCTCTAACGGGGTGAAAGCAGAAAAGGCGGCAAGCCTTGGTGGGGAACCGCATCAGAAATGGAATTCTCGGGATCAATGGGTGCAAGAAACGGCTCAAGTGAACTCACCCCTTGCGCCTACCGCCTTGCGGGACTACGGAGGACAGGTAGCGAGAAGAGCGATAAAAGGAATTTAGCATTGAAGGTTCGAGATGTGATATAATAATTAAAAAGTCAATTTGGAGGAAGTAGATGAAGGCTTATGAATACGAAGGGAAAGTATTACCGGACGGGCACCTTTCAATCCCCGAAGATTTGAAAAGTAAACTAAAATCGGATTCAAAGATCAGAGTGATGCTTCTTGTTGATGAAGAAGAGATGGCATGGGATAAAATGTCGATGTCTCAGTTTCTGAAAGGATATTCAGAAAAAGACACGATCTATGACAACGTATAACTTCGGTGATATTGTACTTATAGGGTTTTCGCATACCGACCTCCAGGGTATATCAAAAAGGCCAGCCATTGTTTTGTACGATTCCCGTGACCAAGATGTCCTTCTTGCAAGGATTACCACTCAAGAATACACAACTGAAACTGATTATAAAATCCTGGATTGGCAAAAAAGTGGTCTTCTTGCTGAGTCATATATTCGGTTTGGCAAACAGGCCACAATTGAAAAGCGATTTATAGTAAAGCGATTAGGAACATTGCCAGCTTCGGAGATGGATCCCCTAAAGACAATGCTTCGAAAGATGCTTCAGTTGTGATGAACCTCTCATCGGGAAACCTGTGTCCTCCATAAAAAAGTTGGTCCTGCCCTGAAGCGTAGCGCAAAGGGCATAACTCCATAAGTGATTGAGTCATTGGGTCCATTGGGTTATTGAGTTACGAACCTCGAATCAAGGGAGTCACTTCTGACTTCATTTTGAAGTCAAGAATTTCTACCCCTCTGATGGGCCAGCAAGGTGCGCTGGCGAGCGCACAATATGAAATGATATTTACCCCGTTAGAAATAATGCCTCACTCCTTTGCAGTGGAGTCAGGTTTTATAATAACTCAGCGGGGTCTAATGCCCCGCTCCCCCGCCCGGTTTCGAGCCGTTCGACAGTGCTCACGGCCCTGAGTATATCGAAGGGTCGCAACGACTGGAATTTCTAACGGGGTGAACCTATCCGGGAGGCACAATTTTTTGAGGTGCTTCCATTTTTCAGTCAAGTTCCTTGAAGCAGTTCAAGGGAAGGCTGTGGGGTTAGATCTTGAATATTTCTATATCAGAGCGTAAAGGAGGTAAACTATGGGGAAAATTATTGTTATTTATCACAGCCAGCAGTATGGGAATACTAGGATGCTTGCAGAAGCACTTGCGGAGGGGGCGCGGGAAGCTGGGGCTGAAGTTAACCTTATCAACACAAACGAGCGGCGGGTCACTCTAGAAGAATTTTTGTCCGCCGATGGGGTTGCGATCGGGACCCCTGACTATTTCTCATACGTCGCGGGCACGGTGAAGACCTTTTTCGATGATATTTACCAGTGGGATCAATCAGGCAAGCCTGTCAAAGGAAAACCGGCTGTCCTTTTCTTTTCCTGTGGTGGTGGCGGGAAAGTGAGGCAGCCTTTCGAATCCCTTGCTCAGCGCTTCTTCCAGCAGGTGGGGGAGACGGTAGGAAGTGAACGCCCCATTAGCAACGAAGCGAAGAAAAAGTGCCTCGCGCTAGGCAAGGAACTTGTGAAAAACCTAAGTAAGAGGGCTTCAAAAAAATAGGTTTAACTCTTCGTAAGGTATAAAGTAGGTAGAGACTGGTTCGTCTTCTCCGCAAGGAAGATGATTGGGGGGCAAAGCTACATTTTACACTTTACAACGAGGATGAGTTGCGGTGGTGTCATCCATAAAAAAGTTTGGCGTATTCCAAATGCACGCATAGTGCAGAGCGAAAAGTGCGTAGCGTTGTGAGATAAGAGAGGAATAGGAAGAGAGCAATATGTGGTGGACGATATTAGGCATAGCCGCAGCCTCATTGACCATGTTCGGGTTTGTTCCGCAGATCATCAAGATGTGGACAACCCATTCGGTCAAGGATGTGAGTGGATTAACACTAATTCAATTTAGTGCAGGGGCCACGTTATGGATGTTGTATGGAATACATCTCCAAGATTTCATTGTTATTGGTGCAAATGCCATATCATTGGCCACTCTCTTAATCGCATTAGGATTGTATCGGAAGCTAAATCAAGGCATTCAACTTAAGAGGGTATGACAATGAGATCTTAGCCATAAAAAAGTTGGCCCTGTTTTATCAAAACATGCCAGAATACCCCTCAGCTCTGCTGGGGGGATGAATGGCTTACCCTCTCCCCTGGGGGGAGAGGGTAGGGGTGAGGGCGAAATGATCCTATCATCACCCCCACCTTGATCCTCCCCCGTCAAGGGGGAGGAAAGTTTTTTTGGGAATTAGATGCCCCGCAGCTCCCTCTGGGCCGGCGGCTGCTGCGGGGCACTTCACTCTGGAAGCGTCCTTTTTGTAGAAAATTTTCTTCAAAAAGAGAATTTTCACACCGGGTGACAAGAGGAAGAAAACCATCGCCTTCCTCCTGAAAGATGGGAGCCGCTATTTAGACAAAACATGCTTGCTTTGAATCGGTCATTGAAGAGGGTTCCACAAATGTTGTTGAAATCCTTTACCTTTTTATGGTATGTATTTGAAAATTAAACAAATGGAGCAACCGCTGAAGAGTGGGTGCTACCCATCAAACGGCGTCGGGCAAACCAACGCAGAAAAGGAGAGGTTAAACATATGGCTAAAAAACTATTTGTTGGGGGGCTGAGCTGGGACACGACGGATGAAGGTCTACGCCAGGCGTTCGCGCCTTGCGGGGAAATCACCGAAGCCAAGGTCATCACAGACCGGGGTACGGGGCGCTCCCGAGGTTTTGGCTTCGTAACCTTCGCTCAGAATGAGGATGCTAAATCAGCGATTTCCAAGATGGATGGAACAAGCCTTGACGGCAAGACCATTAAGGTTAACGAAGCGCAGGAAAAGAGTCCTCGCTCAGGTGGCCGATCCGGGGGTGGTTTTGGAGGCGGCCGTGGCGGCGGCCGCGATCGGTGGTAAGGAATTGGGGACGGGTTCCAATTTTTACCAAGACATAGAAATACTGAAGAGAGGAGGGTGTTATGAAAGAAAAAAGCAAAGGGGTAAAGGAAAGCAAGAAGGCGCCGCAGAAAAGCCTCAAAGAGAAGAGAAAGACGAAGAAGGAGAAGAAGAACAGATAGGTCTGGAGGAAGCTTTGGGGGTTACATCTTTATTTTAAAAGGTCATCCATGAAAAAGTTGGCCCGGTCCTAATCGAAACAAATCCGGGTACCAGGTCTTGCCTTTTGATGTTTCGCACAAGGATTTGGATATTAGGAATTGGAATTTTTGGATTAGGCTTTCACGATTTTTTTCTTCCATTGTTTCATGTTCTTCGTCACATTTCGGGTGTCAACAGTAAGGGGAGCGTGCTTTACGACCCATGGATAATCGATGCAGCTATGGTCCGTGACCACCACGGCTGCATCGATCCGGTGAAGCAATGCCTTGGTAAGAGGAGAGGATTTCAGCCTGAAATAATATTTTCTAAAAGGAGGAAGAACAGGGATATAGGGGTCGTGATAGAGAATAACCGCTCCTTTCTTTCGGAGGAGTTCCATGATGGATAGGGCAGGGGACTCTCTGGCATCATCTACATCTTTCTTATAGGCCACCCCGAGGATCAAGATTTTTGCTCCTTTGATGCTTTTCCCTCTCCCATTGAGGGCATCTTGAATCTTGGCGACCACATAGTAAGGGACGTGAACGTTGATCTCTCCTGCCAAAAAGATAAATCGGGTGGTGAAATCGTATTCCCGGGCCTTCCAGGAGAGATAGTAAGGATCGATGGGGATACAGTGTCCCCCCATTCCAGGACCTGGATAGAATGGGGAGAATCCAAAAGGTTTGGTACTTGCCGCTTCGATGACTTCCCAGATATCGATCCCCATACGGTCAGCCAACATTTTCAATTCGTTCACCAAGGCGATATTGACACTACGGTAGATGTTCTCGAGAAGTTTGGTCAGTTCTGCAACTCGGGGGGATGAAACGGGCACCACTTTCTGAACGATCTGACTGTATAGGGCGGTAACCACTTTTTTGCAGGATGGAGTCACTCCGGAGACGACTTTTGGAATTTGATGGGTTGTAAATCTTTTATTTCCAGGGTCCTCCCTCTCCGGAGAAAAAGCCAGAAAGAAATCTTTCCCTACTTTCAAACCGGCCGATTCCAATCGGGGGAGGATCAATTCTTCCGTCGTTCCTGGATAGCTCGTGCTTTCCAGAACAATGAGCTGTCCTTTTCTGAAATGTTCCCGAATAGCCTCGGTCGTTTTTTCTATGTATTGGAGATCCGGTTCCATTTTCTCGGTCAAAGGGGTAGGAACGCAAATGAAGATACAATCGGGTTCATCGAGGCGGGAAAAGTCATCTGTTACGTCTAAATGGCCACTCCGTATAAATTGAGAAATCCGGGAGGAGGGTATGGATTTCAAATAGCTTTTCCTTCCCTGAAGGGTAGCGACTTTTTTAGAATCAACATCAAATCCCAACACTCTAAAACCTTCCTCACAAAACCTTAAAACCAAGGGGAGTCCAACATATCCCATACCAATGATTCCGATCAAGGCTTCTTTTTTTTGAATCTTTTTGATAATTTCTTCTACCGCCATTTTGATGGTTCCAATTTTCATTAGGGTTCAAGGGTTCGAGTAATTCTTCTTATTAGGTATTTCACTTGACCACTAGGACCCTAGGCTCCTTGGGCCCTTCTTTTGTAAAAGGCTTTGATTCGATCCACGACTGCCCATTGTTGACCTTCTGTCAACTCAGGATAAATGGGAAGAGCTAAAACCTCTTCGGAAGCCTTCTCGGAATTTGGGAGGTCTCCTCGGTGATATTTTAGAAAGGAATAACATTCCTGCAAATGGAGAGGAACGGGATAATAAATGTCCGTTCCAACCCCTTCCTCTGTTAGGTATTTTTTCAGCCGATCCCTTTCCGGAACACGGATCACATACTGATGAAAGATATGCCGGTTCTGATATTGAATGGTCGGGAGCTTTAGACCGTTTACAGAAGAGAGAAGATCTTGAAATAACAACTGATAACGCTCAGCTTTCTTTTGTCTCTCTATGGTCCATTTTTCGAGATGCTTGAATTTTACTAAAAGGATGGCTGCTTGAATGGTATCCAGACGGCTGTTGATTCCAATCCGTTTATGGAAATATTTGGGTTGGCTTCCATGGACTCTCAGCAGTCTAACCTTTTCTGCCAAATCAAGGTTATCGGTCACGACCATTCCCCCATCTCCAAAGGCACCCAAATTTTTTGTCGGGTAAAAAGAAAAGCATCCAAGGTCGCCTATCTGTCCAGCGCGGCGTCCATCCGATCCGGGCTTGGGTTTATACTCTGCCCCCAAAGCCTGGGCAGCGTCTTCGATGATAAAAAGTTTTTTCTTTTTGGCTATTTTAAGAAGGGGATCCATATCCGCACATTGTCCAAAGAGATGAACAGGGATAATGGCCTTTGTTCTCGATGTAATCTTCTCCTCGATTTTGGAAGGGTCAATGTTAAATGTCTCTTGATCGATATCCACGAAAACAGGAATGGCGCCGAGACGGGAGACAGAACCTGCCGTCGCAAAGAAAGTGAATGGAGGAAGGAGGACCTCATCGCCTGTCCCGATTCCTAAGGCCATTAAGGATAAAAGCAGGGCATCAGAACCAGAAGCTACCCCGATAGCATATCGGGTGCGGCAATATTGAGCAATGGTTTCCTCTAACACCTTCACTTTGGATCCCAGAATGAATTGTTGAGTCTGAAACACATCGTCCATCGCAGATTTAATTTCATCTTCAATGGATTTGAACTGAACTGCTAAATCAAAAAAAGAAACTTTCGTCTTCATCCATGCTCCCTTTTTAGAATGAGAAAATATATGAGGTTGAAATTAAGATAAAAAAAAATGATAGTCAAGGTTATTTTTCATCGCTATAATAAGGATCATGAAAAGGAAGATGAATCTTGATTCCATTTCGATCATTTTAGTCAGGCCCAAATTCCACGAAAACATTGGTTCGGCGGCCAGGGCGATGAAGAATATGGGATTGAATCGGTTGATCGTGGTCAACGGATGTTCTCCCCTCCATCCCAGCGCTTATAAGTTAGCGTCAGGGGCCGAAGACATTTTGGAAAGGGCAGAGGAGTTTTTTACATTGAGAGAAGCCGTCTCTGAAATGGGATGTGTGGTCGGGACGACTTCACGAGGAGGAAAGGAGAGATACCCACTTCTGACGCCGGAAACCTTAGCGAAGAAACTCATTCCCCTCTCTTTAAAGAATTCAATTGGCTTGGCCTTTGGTTCGGAAAAAGAGGGATTGACCAACCAGGAATTGTACCTCTGTCATCTTTATGTCAGGATCCCTTCTATGGAGTCCTTCCCATCCCTCAACCTTGCCCAAGCGGTGATGGTGGTTTGTTACGAGTTATTCCAAGCCTCAATTGAGATTCCTAAAAAGCCTATTCAACTGGCTCAAGCCGAGCAGTTGGAGAGGATGTTTGAACATATGGAAAAAACGCTCATCCAACTCGGGTTCCTGGATTCTAACCATCACCAAAAAATCATGCGGGCGATTAGACGGCTATTGGTGAGAAGCGAGATGGATGAAAGAGAGGTCCAGATTCTCCAAGGCATATGGAGCGAAATGGATCGCCATTTAAGAATAGGGAAAAAGGCGGAATAAAAAAACCCTTCCCCGGATCACCCTGGAGAAGGGTTTTGAAAGGAAACGTAGGAGATCGTTCCTACTGCTTTTTTATAAAAGCGCTGATGATGTCAATCGGCACGGGGAAGATGGTGGTTGAGTTCTTCTCCACGGCAATCTCCGCTAAGGTTTGAAGGAATCTTAGCTGGAGGGCTACGGGATTGGCACTGATCACATTTGCAGCCTGAGTCAATTTTTCTGCAGCCTGGAATTCACCCTCGGCATGGATGATTTTGGCTCTCTTCTCCCTTTCTGCTTCTGCCTGTTTTGCAATGGCCCTCTGCATATTCTCCGGCAGATCTACCTGTTTGGTTTCCACCAGAGAGACCTTGATTCCCCATGGTTCTGTGTGTCTATCCAGGATATCTTGGAGTTTCAGGTTGATCTTGTCTCTCTGGGAGAGCAATTCATCCAAATCCGCCTGCCCCACTACGCTTCGGAGTGTGGTTTGGGCCAATTGGGAGGTGGCATAAAGATAATTCTCCACTTCGACGACCGCCTTATTTGGATCCATGACGCGAAAATAGACGACGGCATTCACTTTAATGGAGATATTGTCACGGGTGATGACATCCTGGGGCGGGATGTCCAGCGTGACCAATCTCAGACTGATCCTCATCAGCTTGTCAACTCCAGGGATAATAAAAATTATACCCGGCCCCTTTGCTCCGATGAGCCTTCCCAGTCGGAAGATAACCCCCCGTTCATATTCCCTGAGGATCTTGATGGCTGACGCAGCTACGATCAATATAAAGATAATAAGAAAAAAGAAACCTGACGGAAAACCTGTTATGCCCATATGATTCCCTCCTTATTCGATTTTTTTAACTTTCAGTTTTAAATTGGTTACTCCAATGACCTGAACCTTTTCCCCCCTCTCTATGCTTTGGTCGCTAATGGCGTTCCAGAACTCTCCATGAATGGAGATCTTTCCTTCTGGAGAGATGCTCGCTGTAGCTACTCCTTCTTCTCCTATAAGGCCTTCCATCCCCGTGGTTGGCTTTTTCAAGCGTGCATCGATGGCCTTAGTGACTGCAAAAATGAAGAATGCCGCGCTCACCATGACAGCAGGTATGATCACACTCAAAGAGACCCTCATGTATTCGACCGGACTCTGGAATAACATCATGGAACCCAACAAAAGGGAGATGACCCCTCCAATGGCTAACACACCATGGCTCACCACTTTGATTTCTGCAATGAATAGGATAATGCCAAAGAGGATCAGCGCTAAACCGGCGTAATTAACCGGAAGCATCTGCAACGCATAAAAGGCGAGAATCAGGAAGATTCCTCCTACCACTCCAGGAAGAATGGCCCCGGGGCTCGAGAGTTCAAAGAAGATGCCATAAATTCCTAACATGAGAAAGATATAAGCGATCGTAGGATTAGAGATGACATCCAGAAGCCGTTCGCGCCAGCTCATCTGAATGGATCGAGGTTGTTGTCCCTTTGTAAGAAGGGTTCGTGTGGTACCATCAAATTTAACCACCCTTCCATCGATCTTGGTGAGGAGATCTTGAAGATCTGAGCTGATTAAATCCACCACATTCAGTTTAAGCGCCTCCTCTTCAGTGATTGAGACACTTTTCCTTACCGCTTTTTCAGCCCAATCCACATTTCTTCCCCTCGTCTTTGTAGTCGCCTTGATGTCCGCGACAGCGTCGTTAACGACCTTTTCGGTCATCGTTTTACTTTCTTTTCCCTCTGCTCCCAATGTGACAGGATGGGCTGCCCCAATATGGGTGCCAGGAGCCATCACAGCGATATGTGCAGCCATGGTGATGAAAACACCCGCAGAAGCTGCCCTGGCCCCCTTCGGAGCCACATAGACGATAATGGGGATATGAGAGGCGAGGATTTTCTTGACGATCAACCTCATTGAATCCATCAATCCTCCTGGGGTGTCCAACTGGATAATCAAACATTGACCGCCTTGCTGAGCGGCTTGGTCAATCGAGTCTGTGATAAACTTGGCGGTTGCTGGATTGATGATCCCATCCACCTCAATGGTAAAGATGGGCGCCTTGTCTTGAGTTTGTCCTGGAATTCCAAAGACAAAAGGGAATAGGAAAAGAACGAAAAAGAATATTAAGACCTTATATCTTTTCAAAATTTTTTCTCCTCAGAAACAAAATATCCCAAAAGAAGGGGATTGTCAAATCATTATTCTCATGAGGTCCTCTCCTAAAAGGACTTCACCCCGATAAACCTGCCTGCATTGTTCCAGAATATCAAATTGGTCACATACTGGATAAAGATGGGTGAGCAATAGTTTTTTGCAGTGCGATTTCAATCCAATTCTTCCTGCGAGGGAGGGAGTGAGATGGCCTTCCACTTTTTTCCCGTCCGGGAATGAACACTCGAGAATAAGGAGGTCTACTTCAATACCCAGATCAATAATATTTTGACAATAATCCGTATCCCCAGAGATAGCAATAGATTTTCCATCCTTGAATTCAATGCGATACCCCACGCTTCCAGAGATATGGGCCATAGGTTTTGAGAAGATTTTAAGATCCCGGTAGAGCAAGGCTTCTTTGGAAATCTCTTTTACAGTTAAGTGATAAGATTGCGGTTCAATCCATGAGCCGTAAAGTTCCTCCAATTTCTCAAAAAAAGATTTAAACCCAGACCCTCCAATGCATAAAAGGTCCTTTTCTCGCGGGAGATCTCCGTATTTACATGCAAAGAGAGTTGGAACGAGGTCCGCTGTGTGGTCTGGGTGGAGATGTGTATAGAGGATGAGGTCAGGGTCTTGATAAGTGATTCCTAATTCTAACATCTTCCTCAATGTTCCAGGACCGCTATCGATCAATATACTGGTGTTATCTGAAAGGACGATCAAACCAGGCGACCCTCTTCGAATAGAAGGAATGCCAGTTCCAGACCCCAATATGATTATTTCAGCCAATTTCACTTCTCCACAAAAAACTTTTTATAAGACTAGCCAAAAATATTTGAAATTTCTTGGATATGTCATCCTTCTCGTTTCAGGATCTCACTTACTGGACAAATCGAGATGCTGAAAAAATTTCAGCATGACAACAATTGTCTTTGAAAATGTTAGAGATAAATTCTCAGACTTCAGTGTGTTAGAGTCTACGCCTAACATGAAATAAATGTATTATAACTTATTTTATCCTCTCTGGCATCCATATGGATTGACATTCAACCTCATTTTTAATAGGTTATTATATAAATGGATGTATCGGAGCAAAAGCTAATCGAAATTGATGGATCTTATGGGGAAGGGGGAGGACAGATCTTAAGGACGGCTCTTGCCCTCTCTGCCATTCTAAGGAAACCCTTCGCCATCCACCATATCAGATCAAAGCGAAAGAACCCCGGTCTTCAAGCCCAACATCTTGAAGCCGTAGAGGCATTGGCCCAAATTACAGAGGCCCGGACGGAAGGGGGTAGATTTGGGTCCCAAAAAATTACCTTTATTCCCCAAAAGAATGTTCCTGGAGATTATCAATTCGAAGTGAGGACGGCAGGTTCTATTACCCTTCTACTTCAGGCGATTTTTCCACCTCTCTGTTTAGCTGCGGGAATTTCCAGTTTAACTTTGGTCGGTGGCACTCATGTCCCTTGGAGTCCGTCGTTTCATTATCTCTCTGAAGTTCTCTTGCCTACTCTCGTATGGATGGGGGTTTCTACCGAGGCCGCCATTGAAAAGTGGGGATTCTATCCTAAAGGGGGAGGGAAGATTCAACTGAAAATCAATCCTGTTGATGAATTAAAGCCGGTCTCTTTGATTGGTCGGGGTTCACTGAAAAAGATTCGTGGGCTCTCCGCTATCTCTAATCTTCCAAAACATGTAGCAGAGAGACAGAAAGATCATGCTCTGAAAAGGATTCAGGAAGAACTGAAGATG
>Ga0210049_1001943_pt1 | contig 19417 bp, 17 predicted proteins | sample CryGeyCG2014_300_2_FD_183964 | JGI IMG/M metagenome (GOLD analysis project Ga0210049, IMG submission 183964) | Groundwater microbial communities from aquifer - Crystal Geyser CG06_land_8/20/14_3.00 (SPAdes) (version 2) | ecosystem: Environmental > Aquatic > Deep subsurface > Groundwater | place... | reverse complement strand
CTCAGAAGGCAGCGGCAGAAGTTATCATGCAGAGGTAACGTTTTGGGTAAATATTTACTCAAAAGACAGTCATCCAATTATGTAACTGGCTGATTTTAAGCCATTATTTTCAGGCATGGAGATTGCATCTCTGTATAGGACAGTACAGAGGTCATTCCCGCTTGTCGGGAATCTTATTTAAATTTTTTTATTTAAAAGGAGGAACAAGAGTATGTTAAAAAACAAGGGAGGCTTCACGCTAATTGAGTTGGTAATGATTATCATCATTCTCGGAATTCTGGCTGCAGTTGCATTGCCGAAATATCAGGATATGGCATCAGAGGCAAGGCTGGCAGTTGTTGACGGCACAGTAGGTGCAGTAAAGTCTGCTGCTGTTATTACATTTGCCAAGAACAGAGGGGTTAAGGGCAGCCTTTTTGGCTCAATAGTGCCCCAGGTTAATATGGAGGATGCAAGTGTTACGAGTGGCTCTACCTGCAGTTCTGTTACGGTTTACCACCTTGATACCGGGACAGGCACCGGCTCTGTAAGCAAGACATTTGACCTGAGCGAATACTGCAGCTAAAAAATAAAAGAGGTTATATGTTGAATACTGAGAAGAGGGCATTTATGCCCTCTTTCTTTATCATTTTGGCATTCTGCTTTTCCCTTGTGGCTTCTATACTTACAGGAGAGGCCTACAGATGGGGAGCATTGGCATGTCTGCTTGTGCTATTTTTTAAACCATTGCCCAAAAAACTCCCGATTACCTTATTAAGCATAACTGTCATATTCTTTTCACTCTATTTGCTCGGACATATGTTTTTTTTAAATCCGCAATACCGCGCTGCAGGCATCTATCACCCGCTTTATCTGCTGTTTTCATTCCTTGTATTTTCCAGTCTTGACAGTGAAACAGTAAAAGGTATTTTCAAGTATGCGGTGTTTATTTTACTGCTCCTGTCATTCTGGGCGTTTGCGCAGTATTTTGCAGGGCTTGGAATAATAGTCAACCAGGGCGGACGGGCCAATGCTATTTTTTTCACGCCAAATACCTTTGCCACAGCCATTAATTTGTTTCTTTTGCCGTTAATAGCGCTTTATGTTTACGGCAAAGGGACAAAAAAAATCCTGATATGCATATTGATACTTTATGCTGCATTATTGACCGCAAACAGCAGGGGCGGTTATCTCGCGCTGACAGCGGGATTTCTGTTTTTTTTCTCTTTCCTCCGCTGGCGGATACTGAAAGACTACAGACAGCGGCTGCTGATACTCGCAGCAGGTTTTGCAGCAGTAACCCTGCTGTTTAAGCTGCTCGGGATTATGGGTTTGACAGACCTGGATACAAAGAGGGTATTTGATACTTTTGAGCATGGAGATACAAATAGGCTTGTACTTTACAGCATTGCATGGAATCTTATAAAAGAAAATCCGTGGTGGGGTTTCGGTTTTTTTAATTTCAGCTCCCTGTTTGCGATACATAAGATTCCACCATTCCTTGATAGCGCTACCAATTTTGTGCATAATGACTATCTCCAGTTCTGGCTGGAAAACGGCTTGTTAGGTTTGCTGTCTTTGTTAGCAGTTATCAGTTCTTTTTATTATAGTGTTCTCAGAAAACGTGATGAAATATTAAAACAGCAGCAGCCTGTTTTAATCATGGCCGGCGCTGCTGTAACATCTATCTTTGCCCATGCTGTTGTAGATTTTCCGCTTTATCTGCCCCCTCTGCTAATTGTCCTTGGAGCATTCTTAGGAACAGCTAACCGAGAATTGACTGATATGGGGATGTCTCAGTTCCAATTACCAAAAACTGAGTTGTGGGGAAAGATAGGTTTGAGTCTGAACAGAATAGGGCTGCGAACAGAGTTTCTCAGAAAAGTTGCGGTATCTCTCATTATGCTGTGGCTTGCAATTCCACTGATGGCAGAGACTGTTGCAGACATAGGGCTGAAGAGGCTTGGCAAAGGAGATGTGCGCGGCGGAGTTTACTGGCATGCTCTCGCAATAAACATACAGCCGCGAAACTCTGTTTATTACTGGCAGGAAGGAATAATATGGCGCGACCAGGCAACTATTTTAGAGGATAGCAAAGCTGCTAAGAGAGCAGATGAGTTGTTTGCTGCAGGAATGGATATTAACCCTTATGACATTGCAAATCATTTAGAAAGGATTCGCCTTCATAGGGACCATCGTAATCTTCTGGAAAAGCCCGCAACGCTGGAGGAATTATTGGTATGGGCTAAGAGGGTATATGCCAGGTCTCCCTATTCAAGAGGAGTGCAGCTTGAATATGCGCGCACTCTGGCTTTTTCCGGCAAGAGACAGGAAGCAATGCTGTTTGCAAAAAACCTTCAAAATAAAAACCCCGAATCCAAAGCAATAGAGAAATTAATAAGCGATTTGAAACAAGGGGTCTATTAAAGCAAGGCAGTTCAATCTTGCTGCGGCAGGCATGATTAAAGAGACTGTATCTGTCTTTCGGCAATATTAAACTACCAATACAAAAGTGATATGTTAGTGCAAATTACGAGGCTCGCGTAAGTTCTTATGCGGGGCTATCCGCTCCACTTTGTGGAGACTTCAGCCCCTATTCTGACAGACCCGTGAATCTTGCCTAAATCCAGATACAGCCTCTTTATGAGTCAATTTATATCTTTATCCTACCCATGCCTCACGTATCCAGAATAGAAATTGCATTTTTGGAGACTAAATATCATTTCTATTTACTTGACATGAATTGACTCACTTGTTATTATATGAACAAGTGAACTCGTGGCTGCTTGTTTTTAGGTATTTAAATTAGGGTTGGGGTTTGATAAAGTTATTAGGGACTGTCCCAGCCGTTAAATCGGAGGAAAGATGGCGCCTGCAGTTAAGGACTACTATGAGATGCTCGGCGTAAACAAAAACGCCTCTCAGGATGAGATAAAAAAGGCGTACAGAAAGTTTGCGCGAAAATATCACCCTGACCTTAATCCCGGCGACAAAACCTCAGAGCATAAATTCAAGGAGATAAACGAGGCATACAGTGTGCTTGGCGATGAAAAGAAGCGGGCTGATTATGACCGGTTCGGCAAATCTCCTTTTGAGACATCCGCCCCAGGCGGAGGACAGTGGTATGAAGGAGCCAGGCCTGATTTCGGCGAGACCTCAGATTTTGGCGGCTTCGGGGATGTTTTTTCCGACATCTTCGGAGCAGACAGAGGGCATGGACAATTCGCCAGAAAAGGCGCTGATATGTTGATGGCTATTGAACTCTCTTTGGAAGAGGCATTCACAGGCGTTACGCGTCCTGTTGCCATTACAAGAGAAACCCCGTGCAGGCTCTGCAATGGAACAGGCGCTGAGTCCTATCAGACATGTAATAGATGCAAGGGAAGCGGAAAGCTTCAAACATCAAAAGGTTTTTTCAGGATGTCCCAGACATGCACATCATGCGGAGGAAGCGGCAGAAAGATTACGAAAACATGCAGGGCATGTAATGGCAGGGGAAAGACATCACAGACAGAGACAATAAAGGCTAAGATACCTGCGGGCGCTGATACCGGTTCAATAGTGAAACTTAAAGGCATGGGAGGAGTTGGCGAGGCAGGCGGCCCGCAGGGAGATTTGCGTATAGAGGTGACCGTCAAGCCGCATCCTGTATTTACGCGAAAGGAAAATGACATTTATGTGGATTTGCCAATCACATTCGGCGAGGCAGCGCTCGGCGCAAAGATTGAGGTCCCTACAATAGACGGAAGCGCAGTGATGACTATTCCATCCGGAACGCAGGGCGGGCAGAAGTTTAAGCTTTCAGGGAAAGGTTTCCCTTCTCCAAGGACGGCAGTAAGGGGCAATCAATATGTCATCGCAAAGATAGTTGTGCCGAAAGATATAAACAGCAAGGCAAAAGAGGCGATAAAAGAGATAGAGGCATTGTATAAAGAAAATCCAAGAAAAAATCTGGGAAGGTGAATCGGTGAATGGGTAAATCGGTAAAGGAAGAGAGCAGATGGGGATTAAAGACAAGAAACAGCCTGTGTATGTGATAAGCGTTGTGGCGGAGATGCTCGGAGTGCATCCCCAGACACTGAGGATGTATGAAAGGGAAGGGTTTGTAATTCCCCGCAGGACAAAGCGCCTGAGGCTGTATTCTGAAGAGGACGTTGAAAGGCTTAACTTTGTGCTTAGCCTTACCAAAGAACTCGGAGTGAATAAGGCAGGCGTGGATATTATTTTGAGGATGAGGCAGAGGGGCGAGGCGCTGCAGCATGAGATGGAGGATATGATGCGCCTGCTTGACGAGGATATGCAGCATGATTTTGAAGAAAGGATAAGAAGGATTTTCAGCAAAGAATAAAACTCGTAATGAGTGATGCGTGATGAGTAAAAAATAATTCCTTCAACCCATTACGTATTTCAGATTACGCATAACGGAGGTTTAAATGAGAATGGATAAATTGACAATAAAAAGTCAGGAGGCTGTGCAGGAGGCGCAGAGGCTTGCTGGAAGAAAGGGAAATCAGGAACTCCAGCCGGAGCATCTCTTAATTGCCCTGCTTGCTGATAAAGAGGGGCTCGCGCCTCAGATATTGATTAGGCTCGGGGTTGATTTAAAGGCCATTCAGAGAGATGTTGAAGAGGAGATAGAAAAGTTTCCGAAGGTTCTCGGCGCAGTTCCTTCCGCCTTTGGCGGAGGACAGATATATATTTCACAGAGATTAAAGGATGCAATAGAAAAGGCTTTCAAAGAGGCAGAACATCTGACGGATGAATATGTGAGCGTTGAACACCTGCTGCTATCTCTTATATCAGCGGGAGGCCCGTGCTCGGAACTGTTAAAAAGATACGGGGTTACCGCTGATAAGGCCATGTCTGCGCTGCGGGAAATCAGAGGCGCACAGCGCGTAACAGACCCGAACCCTGAGGATAAATATCAGGCTATTGCTCGTTACAGCCGTGATTTAACAGAGCTTGCAAGGAAAGGAAAACTGGACCCGGTTATCGGAAGGGACGATGAGATACGGCGCATCATACAGGTGCTTTCAAGAAGGACCAAGAATAATCCGGTTTTAATCGGAGAACCCGGTGTGGGGAAAACTGCAATGGCTGAAGGCCTTGCGCAGAGGATTGTCGCAGGAGATGTGCCCGAGACGCTGAAAGACAAGAGGGTCGTCGCTCTTGATATGGGCTCGCTTGTTGCCGGCTCAAAATACCGCGGCGAGTTTGAAGAGAGACTGAAAGCTGTTTTGAAAGAAATAGAACAGGCAGAGGGAAAGATAATACTTTTTATAGATGAACTGCATACAGTTGTCGGCGCAGGCGCGGCAGAGGGAGCGATAGATGCGTCAAATATGCTCAAACCCGCGCTTGCCAGGGGAGAACTGAGATGTGTCGGCGCAACAACGCTTGATGAATACAGAAAACACATAGAAAAAGACCCTGCTCTGGAGAGAAGATTCCAGCCTGTTTACATAAAAGAACCCTCTGTTGAGGACACCATATCAATCCTCCGCGGGTTGAAAGAAAAATACGAGGTACATCACGGAGTCAAGATAAAGGATTCGGCTTTGATATCTGCGGCTGTTCTTTCTCACAGATATATTGCCGATAGATTTCTGCCTGATAAGGCGATAGATTTAATTGACGAGTCAGCGTCAAAGCTCAGGATGGAGATAGACAGTATGCCTGTTGAGCTTGACGAAATTGAGAGAAAACTGCGCCAGCATGAGATGGAAAAGCAGGCTGTTACGAAGGAAGATTCAAAAGACACAAAGGAGAAGCTTAACAAGATAAAAAAGGAGATGGCAGAGCTTCAGAGCAAAAGGGATGAACTCAGGGCGCAGTGGCTTGCTGAGAAAGAGATAATCTCAGAGATAAGAGATGTTAAGCAGCAGATAGAAAAGACAAAGATAGAATCAGAGCGCGCGGAACGTGAAGGCGATTTAACAAAGGCGTCAGAGTTGAGGTACGGCAAGCTCCTTGAACTCCATAAATCACTTGAGGGTGAAAATAAAAAACTTGCCGGTGTTCAGGCAAGAAGAAAGATGCTAAAAGAAGAGGTTGATGAAGAAGACATAGCAGAGGTCATCTCAAAATGGACCGGCGTGCCTATATCAAGGATGCTTGAAGGAGAGATTCAGAAACTTCTTAAAATGGAAGAAAGGCTCAGGCTCAGGGTTGTGGGGCAGGATGAGGCAATAGCGGCTGTTTCAAATGCGGTCAGGCGTTCAAGGGCAGGGATTCAGGACCCGAACCGCCCCATCGGCTCTTTCATATTCCTCGGTCCCACAGGCGTCGGCAAGACAGAGCTTGCAAGGGCTTTGGCGGAATTTTTGTTTGATGATGAAAATGCAATGGTGCGCATTGATATGTCCGAGTATCAGGAAAGGCATACAGTCTCAAGGCTCATCGGAGCGCCTCCGGGCTATGTAGGATATGAAGAAGGAGGACAGCTTACTGAGGCAATAAGGAGAAGGCCTTATGCCGTGGTGCTCTTTGACGAAGTAGAAAAAGCGCATCCTGAGGTCTTCAATCTTCTTTTGCAGGCGCTGGATGACGGAAGGCTTACAGACGGGCATGGCAGGACAGTTGATTTTAGAAATACGGTTCTGATAATGACGTCAAATATCGGCAGCACGCATATACAGGAACTCCTTACAGAGAGGACGAAGAGGCCTGCAGCATACTGGGGTTCTGCCGGGGAAGAGGATAATAAAGAAATGAAGGATAAGGTAATGGCAGACCTTAAGGCATTCTTTAAGCCCGAGTTCATCAACAGGGTTGATGAGATTGTGATATTCAATCCCCTTTCAAGACAGCTTCTGAAACAGATAGTTGAGATACAGGTTAACCGTATGAAGAAGTATATAATGGAGAAGAATATAGATATAACCATGACAGATGCGGCAAAAGAGCATCTCGCAGAGACAGGCTTTGACCCGGTTTACGGCGCAAGGCCCTTAAAGAGAGCCATTCAAAAGGAGATACTTAACACGTTGGCGCTCAGCATCCTTGACAGGACCTTTAAAGAAGGGGATGTTGTAGAGGCTGATTTTAAGAACGGCAAATTCGTATTCAAAAGGGCTGCAAAAGCAAATAAGGAAAAAGCAGGGTTGTAGTTTTCATGCGGAAAAGATAAGATGACAAAAAGATATTTCGGCCATATAGAAGTTCCGCTCAAGAGAATCCATATAGAACTCACAAACATCTGTGATTTTAACTGTGTGTTCTGTCCGAAGTCTGCAATGGAAAGGCCCTACGGCTATATGGACACGAAACTTGCCAAAAGAATAATTGATGAGATTCAGGAAAACAAGCTGAGCGATAAGATTACCTTTCATGTGATGGGAGAGCCGACACTGCATCCTGACTTTTTTGAGATACTGTCTTACGCCCAGGATAAAGGAGCGAAGGTGGGGCTTACCACTAACGGCAGCGGGCTTGGAGGCGAGACAGGGAAACGGCTTCTGGACTATAACCTTCATCAGATAGATATTTCTCTTCAGACGCCTGATGCAAAATCCTTTGTCCTCAGAAGGGCTAATGCGCTTACGTTTGATTCTTATCTCAGAGGTATTCTTAATTTTTTCTCCTCGTATATGGCAAGGAGAAGGGGCACAGTCTTTAAGTTCAGGTTTCTGAACACGAGGTTCCCGCAGAAAAACATAGAGAAGAAAGCCGGTCCCGTAAGAGTTATGTCATCAACAGAAGAATTACGGGATACCTTCAGCGTCTGGGCTGGCCGCATATACGACATCCTCGGCGTTGAATCAGAAAAGAGAGAGAAAGCAATTAGGCGTATAAGAGACCTTGTTTCATATAAATGGAATGTCGTGGAGATTTATCCTGATGTATTTTTTGAGACATATATGCTTGAAGACTGGGGACACGCCTTTGACAGCGGAAAGGTTTACAATGCCTGGGCAGGATACTGTTTCGGAATGAGAGACCACTTCAGCATTTTGCATAACGGCGATGTGGTCCTGTGCTGCGTGGATTTTAACGGACGGACAAAGGTCGGCAACCTAAACAATTCATCTCTTAAAGAAGTCCTTTCGTCAGAGGAGGTGGGCAAGATTGTGAGAGGGTTTAAGAAATTTCAGCTTGTTCATCCATATTGCAAACGCTGTCTCGGAAGCGGTTCGGTCTTATCGTGGCTTTTGAAGCCTGTTATGTCAGTCACGGTTCTCAAAATTCTTAAGCCGTTTTTCTATAAGCGGACAAAAGTTTCTTGACATAGCTGGTTATATTCTGGTATTTTAGTGTCGGCGATGGAGTTCGCCGTTAACTGTCCTTTTAAGTGGCTGATGACTCCTACCACCCCCTCTAATCTCCCCCTTGCCAAGGGGGAGCGAGTGGGGGTTGTGGGAGTTTTTTTATTATTTGCTCCTACCGATAAAAATAGGAGGATAAATAATAAATGGATAATCAGTGGCTTCAGGCAGCATTATGGATGGGACTTGCGCTCATTGCAACCCTTCTCTCTCTAAGGATAGCAATATCTATTGCCCTTCTTGAGATTATGGTCGGTGTAATCGGTGGAAATTTCCTGCCGCTTCAGAGGACCGAATGGGTTAATTTCCTTGCAGGATTCGGGAGTATCCTTCTCACCTTTCTTGCAGGTGCAGAGGTTGACCCGCTAATTCTCAGAAAAAAATTCAAAGAGAGTTTCGGTATCGGTCTTTTAAGTTTTCTCATGCCTTTTCTCGGAGTTATGGCATATGCATATTATATCGGCGGTTGGACCTTCTCTCAGGCAGCGATTGCAGGCATTTCCCTTTCAACCACATCAGTTGCGGTGGTCTATGCTGTTATGATAGAGACAGGCTACAATGAAACAGAACTTGGGAAACTTATACTCGCAGCGTGCTTTATTACTGATTTAGGCACAGTCGTTGCCCTTGGAATATTTTTTGCAAACTATGACTGGCATCTTGTTCTATTTATAAGCATTACTGCCTTAGCATTATTCCTGCTGCCGAAATTTATCCCGTGGTTTTTCAGAAAAGTCGGCAGCCGCGTGAGCGAGCCGGAAACAAAATTCATCTTCTTTTTACTCTTCGGACTCGGAGCGCTTGCCATATCGGCTAAAAGCGAGGCTGTTCTTCCTGCATATCTGGTGGGGATGGTGCTGGCCCCTTTCTTTCTCGCAAACAGGACATTGAGCCACAGGATGCGTGTTACGGCATTCACAATGCTCACGCCCTTTTATTTTCTTAAGGCCGGGTCGTTGGTCAAGCTTTCTGCTCTATGGCAAGGAATAATTTTAATAGGGATTTTTCTTATTGTAAAAATAATTGCCAAATTCATAGGCGTATGGCCTTTGACAAAGGCATTCAGATTCGGTAAAAAGGAAGGTATGTATACTACCCTTCTCATGTCAACAGGTCTTACCTTCGGCACGATCTCTGCGCTTTTTGGTCTTTCAAATAAGATTATCGATCAGGAGCAATATACAATCCTGGTTACTGTTGTTATACTTTCGGCAGTAGTGCCGACGATAATTGCACAGAGATGGTTTCAACCGGATATAAAAAAGGAGGATGAAAGGGATGTTTAAGAAAATATTAATAGCCAATGACGGCTCAGCAGGCGCAAGGCTTGCCTTAAAGGTTGCGATAGACCTTGCAAAGAAATATAATGCAGAGCTTCACAGCATATCGGTGGAAGAAGGCGTTCCTCATTATGCGGCAACAATCGGAGAGGTAGAAGAATTTAAGAGAGAGGCGAATGGATATTTCAAAAAAATAAGTGATGAGGCCTATGAGGCGGCAAAAAAGGAGGGGGTAGAGCTTAAAACAAAAGTTATAGCAGGTCATGAAGTGGAGACAATAGTGAATTATGCGAAAGAAGGCGAATTTGACCTTCTGGTTATAGGCTTTATGGGACACTCAAAGATATTCGGAAGGGTGTGGGGTTCAACCTCGCAGAACATAACAAAGCTTGCGCCCTGCACAGTTGTTGTCGTAAAATAATTTAAAAGGCGATGGAGTTCGCCGCTAACCGCTCCGATAATATCGGGGCCGATAACTCCTGCCACCCCCTCTAATCTCCCCCTTGCTAAGGGGGAGGCGAGGTGGGGGTAGTAGGAGTTTTTTATTGTGCAGACAGGAAGATAAATAATGCGTGACGCCTCCATTAAAAAGTATTCAAATAATCTCCTGAGAATCATCTCTCAGTCAAGCTTTGAACTCGGGCTTGAGATGAAATCCCTTGCCACGCCCCTTGAGGAACTGAAGGAGAAGATAAAAAAATTTGAGGAGAAGAAGACGGAGGTTCTGTCCGAAAAGGACGACTTCGTTTTGCTTTTGGACGGCGAGACGAAGAGGATTATCAAGAACATCCTTGATGAGGACTCGTTCACATTCAGGAAGGAACTGCTCGCCCAGGAACAAGTCCATCTTGAAGAGCAATTCGCCCAATTGAAAACACTTCCTTCAAGGGCTCTCAGGGACGCACTTGAACAGACAGTCATAGACCATGTAAAGCAGGCGTTCACTACATGGCGTGCGATAGAAGACGACAGGCTCGCGAAGGCATTTGAAACAATCTGCAAGAGATTCGTGGTAAAAATCAATGACGCCGTTGATGCGCTCATGAAATTCTCGTCCGATCTTTTTGAAATCCCCTTTGAGGCGATCAAAACCGAGGCGCTCTGGACTGTGAAATCAGGGTTCTACTACAAATTCAAAGACCAGCCCGTGGGCATTGAGATAGTGGCGTCGTCGCTGACTTTGTTGCTGCCGAAGTTCATAGGTGAAAAGATAATTATTAAGAAGATGAAGGAATATCTCCATCGGGTTATTGATACGCAAACCGCCAGTGTCGGATACGATTTTGAGAAAAGGCTTGACAAGAGCAAGCTGGATTTCAGATGGGAAATGCTCCAGAGAATTGAGGCGACTATTGAAGGCATATCCACAGCAATAGAAAAGGGTATGAATCAGAGGAGTGAGGGAGAAAAGAAGGTTGAGGAGAGGAAAATGGCGCTGCTTGAGATTGCACAGAAACTTGATAGCATGAAAAATGCGCTGATGAGCATTAAGGAAAAGATTTGATGGGCTATATCTGCATGATGCTTTCAAAATGAGCGGCATAATGTTATTACACCCTAATTATCAAAATAACAGCAAGGGAGAAGGGCATTTTACAGAGGAGATTTGAATTGGTAGGAAACCGAGGAGGTTGTCATGTTTGAGATTAATATCCCCGGTTTTGGTTTTGTGAGACTTGAACATCTCGTCTCAGACTTTACAGGGACGCTCTCTGTTGATGGAAAACTCAACCCAAAAAGATTAAAGGCAACATTGAGGTTCTGTTAAATGCCGGATAAAAAAATCATCGGTCTTCAGCGAAACGTCTTTTTCACAGGGCTGGTGAGTTTTTTCATGGACTTCAGCTCTGAGATGATATATCCCCTTGTCCCTATCTTTTTGAGTTCTGTCCTTGGCGTCAATAAATCCATAATAGGCCTGATAGAAGGAATTGCAGAAAGCACCGCAAGTCTTCTGAAAGTCTTTTCAGGATGGCTTTCTGACAGAATCGGCAAGAGAAAAATCCTCCTTATTGTTGGTTATGGCGTCTCAACATTGAGCAGGCCGATAATAGCGCTTTCAACACTATGGGGACACGTCCTTGCATTTCGTTTTACTGACAGATTTGGGAAAGGCATAAGGGGCGCTCCAAGGGATGCGCTAATCGCAGAATCAACTCAGCATAAAGACCTCGGACGCTCTTTTGGATTTCATAGGGGGATGGATACGCTTGGGGCAGTTATTGGCCCTGCTGTCGCATTCATCCTGCTTTCGCTTTTCACAGGCAATTACCGCCTTGTCTTCTGGCTTTCTATGATTCCGGGAATGGTTGCGGTTTTGATAATTGTGTTTTTTATTAAAGACAGGGGTCAGGTATTAGGTATCAGGTCTCAGGAAGAGGCTTTTAAAAAACCCTTGAACCCAGGAACCCAGAACCCCGACAACAAAAATTTTGACTGGCGTTTCAAGGCATTTGTTGCTATCGCAACCATCTTTGCAATAGGGAACTCAAGCGATGTGTTTCTTATTCTCAAGGCGACAGATACGGGCGTTAAAGAAACGCAGATACCGATAATCTATCTCTGCTTCAACCTTGTTTATGCCCTTACCGCAATTCCTGCGGGAATCTTGTCAGACAGGATTGGAAGAAAAAGGATAATACTTGCAGGCTTTATTCTTTTCGGGTTTATCTATTGGGGCTTTGCTTTTGCCTCAGAACAAAAACATATCTGGGGACTTTTTCTTCTTTACGGAGTTTTCATGGGACTTACAGAAGGAATCCAGAAGGCGTATCTCGGAAGTATAATCCCGGATAAATCCAGGGCTACAGGCTACGGAATATTCAATACCTTCACAGGCCTCGCCATACTTCCCGCAAGCCTCATCGGAGGATGGCTCTGGGATAAACACGGCTCACAGGCAACTTTTTATTACGGCTCTATCACGGCATTCCTTTCCGCATTTATCTTTATTATTTTCATCATTACTGCAAGAAGAAAGGGGCAGAAATGAGCAAAAGTTTTTATGTCTTTACTTTTAATTCCCGTTAAGATATGCTTAACTTAAGTTCCTTAAGTAACTGGAGGTTGTATGGAAAGAACAGTCACAATTGAGGATGCAAGGAAAAAACTCGGTGACCTTGTTGAAGGCGCACGGCTCAGAGGCGATCAGTACATCATAAGTAAAAAGGGGAAACCCGCAGCTGCGATTGTGCCGCTGGAAATTGTCAAGAAACATAAAGAGGCTAAAAAAGCGCTTTTGATGCTTATAGAAGAGGTTCATGAAAAGAACAAAGCGGGAAAATCTGAAGAGATAGAAAATCTTATAGACGAAGCTGTGAGATGGGCGAGGCGTAGGGCAAAGGCCTGATGATTCGGGTTGTCCTTGATACAAACCAGCTTGTATCCGCGCTGCTGAATCCTGAAGGCATTGCATTTGAAATATTAAAGGCGTCGGGCCTTAAAGGCGAGCAGAAATATGAGCTTGTTCTGTCAGAGGATGTTCTTGCCGAATTCCGAAGGGTGCTGTCATATCCGAGGATACAGAAACTCCATCAGTGGGCCGAAGAAAGAATAGAGATATTTATTACTCTATTAAAAGAGATTGCCCGCAGCGATGAGAGCAGAAGCAAAGAGAGAATTGTTCCGGAAGACCCTGACGATGACAAGTTCTTCCATCTTGCCATAAAAACTAATGCCTCTTACATAGTCAGCCGTGACATGCACCTTTTGAAGATTAAAGAATTTAAAGGGATAAGAGTTTTGCGTCCAGAGGTGTTTCTGAGCGCTATGAGGAAAGGGGCGCTGTGACCGATACCCTCTCCACTACTTCTTCCATTTTCACCTTAACCGCCTCTTTAGTCCTTCTGTCTTTAATCTCAACAAGCCCTTCTTTAAGGTTTTTCTCTCCGAGGATGATGTGGGCCGGGATGCCGATTAAATCAGCGTCTTTGAATTTAATGCCTGCCCTTTCATTACGGTCATCCATCAAAACCTCTATGCCTTTTTCTTTCAATCCCTTATAGAGCTTTTCAGCGGTCTCTACTGTCTTAGCGTCGTTCATGTTTAAAGGCAGAATCTCTACGTCAAATGGCGCAAGGCTCTTGGGCCAGATAATGCCGTCCTTGTCATTGTTCTGCTCTATTGCCGCTGCTGCGATTCGCGCGGGGCCGATGCCATAGCTTCCCATGATAATAGGCTTTTCACTGCCGTTTTCGTCAAGAAAAAATGCCTTCAAAGGCACAGAGTATTTGGTCCCCAACTTGAAGATGTTCCCTATCTCAATACATTTTTCTATTCTTAGTTTCGCCCCGCATTTATGGCATGTGTCTCCTTCCTGAGCAGTCCTTTTATCAGGCGTATGAACCTCTTCAAATCCCCGGTCTTCACTCTTGATTTTTGAGGGGACTGATTTTGCAAGCTCAACATTTGCGGCATATCCGCACTTATCGCATAAGGCGACCTCATCCTCTCCGGCAGGGCTTGGAGCCATAAATTCATGCGCAACCACTCCTCCCATCATCCCCGGGTCCGACTCAACCTGATAGAATTTCAAGCCGCACCTTTGGAATATCTTATGATATGCTTTTGCATGGAGTTGATAGCTTTTTTCAAGGGACTCCTCGTCAGCGTCAAAGCTGTAGCTGTCTTTCATTAGGAATTCCCTGGTTCTTAAAACACCGCTCTTGGGCCTGGCCTCATCCCTGAGTTTTGTCTGAATCTGATACCATATCTGCGGCAAATCCCGGTATGAGCGAATCTCTCTGGATGCAAGCCAGGTCATGGTCTCCTCATGTGTCATGCCAAGACACATAGCTCTGCCTGTCCTGTCTTTAAGCCTGAACATCTCATCGCCTATGGAATCCCATCTTCCTGTCTGCTGCCATATTTCAGCCGGATGCAAAATTGGCATTGAAATCTCCTGTGCGCCTATTGATTCCATTTCTTTTTTTAGAATTGCATTTATCCTGTTAAGCGCCCTCCAGCCCAATGGAAGAAATATATACAAGCCGGAAGCAAGCTGCCTCACATAGCCGGCCCTGAGCATCAGCCTGTGGCTGACTGCATCCGCATCTGCCGGAACCTCTCTCAGTGTCGGTATGAACATTTTTGAAAAACGCATTTATGCCTCCTCATTACGATACATGATACATGATTCACGATACCCCCCTTTAATTCCCCCCTTGCTAAGGGGGGATAGAGGGGGGTTGCATCTTGCATCCTGCATCTTGTATCCACAGGATTTGTTAAATTAGACTAATGCATAGAGAGTGTTTAGTCAAGAAGGAAGACAGCGGATTCTGCCCCTCTCACTCTATACTTCCATAATGGTTTCTGAATGGTGTAAAATTAAAACATGGCAGCTAAATTAGGACAAATCCTCATAGCCTCGGGTGTAATCACCGAAGAGCAGTTGAATGAGGCCTTAAAACTGCAAAAAAAAAGCGGCGGCAGGCTCGGGGCTAATCTCGTGAAACTCGGCCATATAACCGAGGACAAGCTGGTAACATTTCTGAGCAAGCAGTACGGCATGTCAGCGATAAACCTGTCTGAATACAAGATAGATGCTGCTGTCCTAAAGCTGATACCGGCGGACATGGCGAAAAAATATATGATAATGCCTCTTACAAGGATAGGCGCAACATTGACGGTAGCAATGGCAGACCCTTCAAATATATTTGCGGTGGATGACATAAAGTTTATGACGGGGTATAACGTTGAGGTTGTTATAGCGACAGAATCCGCTCTGATAAATGCCATAACCACATATTACGGAGGCAAGGGCGAAGGCCTCGTTGCAGCAAAGGCGAAGGCACAGACACAGGCGCCTGTGCAGGCAACATCAGCCGCTGCGGCAGAGATACTTCAGGCAAAGGATTATACCCTGTCAGATGATGGAGGCGTTGAAGAGGCCTTTGGCGCAGATGAAGGGCCTATGGTTGATGTTGATGAATTTGACCAGGTTGTCGGCAATGCGCTTGGCGATGTTGAAGTTATAGAAGATAAAGGCGATGCAGAGGTTATAAGAGAAGTTGCGGCGCCCATTATAAAACTTGCTAACGGAATACTCTTAAACGCAGTAAAGGTCGGCGCAAGCGATATTCATGTGGAGCCTTATGAAAACTCTATAAGAGTCAGATACAGGGTTGACGGCGAGTGCCGTATAGTCATGAACCTGCCTGCCAAGATAAAAAATGCCCTTACATCCAGGCTCAAGATAATGGCGCGGCTTGACATCTCGGAAAAAAGGCTTCCGCAGGACGGCAGGATTAAACTAAAGCTCGGGAAGAAAAGGGAAGTGGATTTCCGCGTCTCCACTGTTCCGTGCCTTTTCGGCGAAAGGACTGTCCTGAGGATTCTTGATAAAGCAAATCTGCAGGTGGATTTAACAAGGCTTGGCTTTGAAGAAGAGGCGCTGCAGAAATTTCTGGGGTGCCTTAATAAACCTTACGGCATGATACTTGTAACAGGACCCACAGGAAGCGGAAAGACAACGACCCTCTATTCCGCATTGAATTATCTGAATAAACCCAATATAAACATAATGACTGCCGAAGACCCCATAGAATATAATTTTCTCGGGATAAATCAGGTGCAGATGAAGGAGGAGATAGGGCTTACATTTGCCTCTGCCCTGCGCTCCTTTTTAAGGCAGGACCCTGACATTATCATGGTTGGAGAGGTACGTGATTTTGAGACCGCTGAAATAGCGGTTAAGGCTGCCTTAACCGGGCATCTCGTTCTGAGCACCCTGCATACTAACGACGCCCCGAGCAGTGTAAGCAGATTGATGAATATGGGGATTGAACCATTTTTAGTGTCGTCATCTGTTATACTTATAATGGCTCAAAGGCTGGCCAGGAAGATATGCAAGGAATGTGAGAAAGAGGAAGAAAAGTTCCCCTTGCCGACTCTTATAAGCATGGGGTTTTCGGAAGAAGAGGCAAAGGCTGTTAAGTGTTATAAGGGCAAGGGGTGTTCTGTATGCAGCAACTCTGGTTACAAGGGAAGGATAGCGCTTTATGAAATAATGATTATCAATGAGGAGGTCAGAAAACTTATACTTGAAGGAGCATCGGCGGCTGAACTTAAGAAGGCTGCTGTAAGAGGCGGCATGAAGACGTTAAGGATGAGCGGGCTGACAAAGGTAAAAGAAGGCGTTACTACAATTGAAGAGGTGTTGAGAGTTACTTTCGGAGATTAAAGAAAATTTAAAATTCAAGATTCAAGATTAACACCCCCCTACATCCCCCCTTGATAAGGGGGGAATTAAAGGGGGGTATTTTGAATTTTGAATTCTCACAGAGTGAGCGGAGGAATAGATGGCAACACTGTATGACTTGCTTAAGGTAATGATAGAAAAAGGGGCGTCGGATCTTCACATAACAACAGGAAGCCCGCCTCGTATAAGGATCGACGGAAGACTCATCCCGCTGGACCATCCGTCATTGGCCCCTGCTGAGACAAAGGCGCTCTGTTACAGCGTTCTTACAGACGCCCAGAAGCATAAATTTGAAGAAAACAATGAGCTGGACCTGTCATTCGGTGTGAAGGGGTTGAGCAGATTCAGAGGAAATGTCTTTATGCAGAGGGGCGCGGTCGCTGCCGCATTCAGGACTATTCCATTCCAGATAAAGACCTTTCAGGAATTGGGACTGCCTGAAATTGTCAACGATATGGTCAAGAAGCCGCGCGGACTGATACTTGTTACCGGACCGACGGGAAGCGGTAAGTCAACGACCCTTGCCACCATGATTGACAGAATAAATTCGGAGAGGCCGGACCATATAATAACAGTAGAAGACCCTATAGAATATATTCATAACCATAAAAAATCTCTGATAAACCAGAGAGAGGTAAATTCCGATACGGCATCTTTTAAGTCTGCCTTGAAGTATGTTCTCAGACAGGACCCTGACGTCGTGCTTATAGGCGAGATGCGCGACCTGGAAACAATAGAAGCAGCGCTTACCGTGTCGGAGACAGGACGTCTGACTCTTGCAACCCTGCACACGAACTCCGCCGTTCAGACAATAAACCGTATAATAGATGTATTCCCGTCTCATCAGCAGGGGCAGATAAGGACTCAGTTGTCTTTTGTCCTGGAAGGGATACTGGCTCAGCAGCTTATAGCCAGAAAATCCGGACAGGGCAGGGTTCTTGCAGTTGAGCTGCTGGTGCCGACCCCTGCTATAAGAAACCTGATAAGAGAAGACAAGGTGCACCAGATATATTCCATGATGCAGACCGGGCAGGCCAGGTTCGGAATGCAGACGATGAATCAGTCTTTATTTGACCTATACACGAGAGGACTTCTATCCTATGAGGATGCGATAGGGCGTTCGTCTGTTCCTGAGGAGCTGCTTACAATGATTCAAAGGATATCGGGAACTGCAGCAAAAGGAAGGTCCGCCTAAGGCGGAAGGAGGTAAAAATAAATGGCGGCAATAGTATTTCAGTGGTCAGGCAAGACTACAAGAGGCGTTATAGAATCAGGCGAGATTACTGCGGCTACAAAAGAAGAGGTTGCAGCGCAGCTCAGGAAAAAAAATATAACTCCCACTTTAATTACTGAAAAGAAGGCCGGGAAAAAATTATTCGGCGGCTTTGGCGGTGGTAAAGTAGGCGACAAGGACATAGTTATATTTACCAGACAGTTCTCTACGATGATAGACGCCGGGCTTCCGCTGGTGCAGGCGCTTGATATTCTTTCAACGCAGGTTGAGAACAAGACACTCGCCAGAGTGCTGGGAGAGATTAAGGAGAATGTTGAGGCCGGTTCTACTTATGCGGATGCTTTGAAAAAACACCCGAAGGTCTTTTCAGAGCTGTATGCGAATATGGTGGCGGCAGGCGAGGCCGGCGGTATCCTGGATACTATTCTCAACAGGCTTGCGGCGTACATAGAAAAGGCAATGAAATTAAAGAAGAAGGTTAAGGGCGCAATGGTGTATCCGATAGTTGTTACAACTGTTGCTGTTTTGGTAATTGCAATCATAATGATATTTGTGGTCCCGACATTTTCTAAGATGTTTGCGCAGCTCGGCGGGACCCTTCCGCTTCCCACGTTGATGATTATCGGCCTGAGTCATTTTCTGGCGGGAATAGGCGGCCTTCTGACGGGAGCCGCAATAGTTGGTATTGTTGTTGCGCTAAAACAGTTCAGGCGCACGGAGAAGGGCACGCATATAACAGACAAACTCCTATTGAAACTGCCGATATTCGGGGTTCTTCTGAATAAAGTTGCCGTGGCAAAGTTTACGCGGACCCTCGGGACGCTTGTCAGCAGCGGTGTGCCTATACTGGACGGGCTTGAGATAACAGCGAAGACCTCAGGCAATAAGGTGATTGAATACGCAATTATGGAGGTGAGAAAGCAGGTTACCGGAGGCAAGACCCTCGCTGACCCATTGACCAAAGCCAAGGTGTTCCCTCCAATGGTTACCCACATGATATCCGTAGGTGAAACAACAGGCGCTCTGGATTCAATGCTCAACAAGATTGCTGATTTTTATGATGATGAAGTTGATGCGGCAGTCAACGCCCTGACGTCCATGATGGAGCCCATGCTGATGGTATTCCTCGGAGGCTCGGTAGGTTTTATAGTAATTGCAATGTATCTGCCGATATTTAAACTCATTACGCTGATAAAATAATTAATAGTTAATAGTTATAAGTTAAAAGTTAGGAGTTGAAAATTGAAAATTAACACCCCCCTACATCCCCCCTTGATAAGGGGGGAATTAAAGGGGGGTATTTTAAAACTTTACACTCTTAACTTCTAATTATAACTTCTAACTTTGTGGAATGAATGATATCCTGCTAAAAAAGGTAAAAGCCCTTATTTCCATAAGGGTTGTTTTTATCACACTCCTTCTGGGTTCGTTTTTCCTGCTTCAGGTTGGATACAGGAGT
>Ga0210049_1001939_pt1 | contig 19433 bp, 19 predicted proteins | sample CryGeyCG2014_300_2_FD_183964 | JGI IMG/M metagenome (GOLD analysis project Ga0210049, IMG submission 183964) | Groundwater microbial communities from aquifer - Crystal Geyser CG06_land_8/20/14_3.00 (SPAdes) (version 2) | ecosystem: Environmental > Aquatic > Deep subsurface > Groundwater | place... | reverse complement strand
ACTACTGGGGTGAGCCAAATGAGACACGAAAAGGGGTGTCTCAAAATGGTACATCCCGAGGATCGATTTCCTCGCCGAGATCACTCGACTTCAGTAACTTCAACTTCCTCACCTTCTTCATTAATTTTCCCATCTTCGTCTTTTTCAATCTCTATTTCGCTTTTAAGCTTCTCAAATTCATTCTCGGCTTTTTGTAGTTGTGCCCGGCAGAATTTTATCAAAGAAACCCCATCCTTGAATTTTTCCAAGCTTGCTTCCACATCAACATCCTTCCCGCTCAAATCATCAACTATTTTCTCAAGTTGCTTAAGCGCGCTTTGTAAATTTTTTTCTTCTTTTACCATAATTTTGGCGATTATTTAATCTTTTACTTCTTCAACTAAAGAAGTAATCTCTCCTTTATGAGGTTTAATAAAAATTTTTTCACCGACTTTTACATCTTTTGACTCTTTAATAATTTTTTTATCGGTTTTATAAACAATACTATAGCCCCTCTTTAAGACAGCTTCGGGATTAAGGGACAATAAGGCAACTTCCGCGGTTTTTAATCTGGCTTGTTCTGAATCAAACTTTTTTTCCAATAAATTAAAACATTTCTGAATGATAATCTCTAAGGCATGAAATTTCTGCCTAACAGCAATTTCATATTGATAAAAAAGGTGGATAAAATTCTGTTCCAACGCTTTGAATCCTTTAAAGATATTGCCAAAACCACTATACATTTTCTCCGTCATTTTTGAAAGTATAAACCTATACCGCTCAAGAATTCCAGCGAAAGCAATCTTTAAATCTTTGGCTTTATTTAAAATATAATCTTTCTTCTCAGTAAGAATTTTGTCTGTGATTAAAACTAAATTACCAGCATACTTTTCAACTTGGGCAATAAGATTTTCCCTTTGAGTTTTTATTAACACCGCCGCGGCAGTGGGAGTGGAAAAACTTTTGTCGGCGACATAATCAGCAATGGTTTCATCTTTTTCGTGGCCAATTCCTGTAATGATGGGAAGACGAGATAAAACAATTGCTTCGGCCACACTTTCCGAGTTAAAAGTTTTAAGGTTTTCCAAATCGCCACCGCCCCGAATTAGAACCAAAACATCAATCTCGGGTTTATTTTTATTAAACCATTTAATGGCAGAACAAATTGCTCCTTCTGCATAATCACCCTCTACCCGAACATCTAAAAGATAAATCTTAAAGCCGTATTCGCCAAGATTTTTTCGGAAATCTTGAATAGCTGCGCCACTTTCGGATGTTATTAGGCCTATTTTCTGAATAAAAACTGGCAAGGGCCTTTTTCGCGACCCATCAAAATATCCTTTAGCGGCTAATTTCTTTTTTAGCGCCTCAAATGCCTTTTTAAGCGCTCCCTCGCCAAAAGGTTCTATGTTATTTACCGTTAAACTAAATCTGCCGTTTTTATAAAGCGAGGGATTGGCAGCCACCACTACTTCCATGCCAGCTTCTAACAAATGACTGAAACTATCAAGCTTCCATCTGCTAAGATAACAACTTACGGAATGCTCTTCGGTTTGGGAATCTTTAATCGTAAAAAAACAATAGCCGTTCGGATGAAGATTAACTTCGGTAATCTCGCCTCTGACTTTTACTGTTCCAAGAGAAAAAAATTGGCTGTTAATAAAAGAAATGAATTCCTGAACAGAAAATATTCTATCATTAGAATAATTAGAAATGACTGTCTCTTTTTCTCCGCCAATAACTGCCAGAATCTCATTGCCGTATTTTGCAAACTTTTTCTCCCTTATTCCCTTTATGGCCATAAGATCTTCTTTAGTTGCCGGTCTTAATCTTGCAATATCTTCCAAAACTTTATTGGAAAACACGCGAAAATGCGCGACTTGCTCCAGTTTAGCAGTCTCTCTGCGCCATTCTTTTAATTTTCGCAATAAATCATCGTTATCCATAAATTTATTCACCTAATTTTTGTTAGCCAGTTAGTCGTTTTTGATTTTCAACAATTTTAATCCCTGCCCCGTAGTCACTGAGCCTGTCGAAGTGTACTACCGGGGTCCTCCGGCGTGCCTGCTCGCCTCTGGCGGCAAATCTAAATTTTTTTCAATACGCCACACGGGTGGCGTATTGAAGAAAGCCGAAAAGGTACACGCCTGCCCCGTAGCTCGCTGAAGGCGATGGTACGGGGTCCCTATTTTCCCCCTAAATGATAGACCATCGAGAACGTTTCTCGATAGTGGTTATTCGCAAGCTATTTTTGATATTTTATTTTTAATTTTTGATTTTACAATGGGACTGTCCCCGGGCTGTCCCATTCTTTTTCGTCTTTTCAACTTTTTGAGGCCCAGTAGAAGAGCATAGCTCTCTACTGGACTAGTCCCGTAGTGACCAGTCAGACTGGTCTGCTATGGGGCTAAGCCTCCGATGAAAAGAAATAATCTTCTTTATTGTAAGAATTCATATGCCCCCATGGACAACTTTCATTATTATTTAGAAGAGTAGCAGTTTTGAATGATTCTTCATCCATTTGAATACCTGCCTGAAATTTCTCTCCGCATGTTTTACATTTAAGATATAATTTTTTCATATTTTTTATAATTTTATTTTTTGATTGTTTCTTCGACCTTTGTTTTTGCTTCTTCCAATAATTCTTTTGCCTGCTTTCGGGCTTCGTGGGATTTTTGGACTAAATCAGCGATTTTTTGCTGGGTGGGTTTTGGCAAAATTGGAATTAAAACATTTTTGATTTGTTCCGGCTTCCAATGTTCAATAATTGAGCCGCCGGCGTCTCTTTCGGCTTGCATTTTTCCAATCATTGAATTTATCACTAACGCCAAATATTCTGGTTGAATTTCTTCTTTTAATTTTAATCTTAAAATTCCGCCGGAAATAATGCCCTCAATTTGCTCTTTTAGCGCATGAGCAATGCCGGGCGTTGCGTCTTTTGTGAGCAGAATTTCTCCGGCTTTTGGCTCAAAATCTTTTTTTAATTTTTGATATAATTCTTCGTTTAAATACTTTTGGTCCTTATCAATCAAGCCCTGCCTTGATAAACTGCTTACACGAACAAACAATTTTCCCGCGTCTTGATATTGTTCAGCGCCAATTTCAATTCCCTTTTTTATTGAAACCAAATCTCCCAATTTTTCCTTTTTACATTTAATTTTTGATATTAACTTATCGTATTTCGGCTGGAAGTATTCGGCATCAGCGCGATGAGCGGATTTTATTTCAGAAAGATTAATAATATAAAATCTTTCCTCGTCCTCCGTAGCTTTAGCGAAGGAGGAAAGTCCCAATTCTTCCAAAAGCAAATTTTCGGCTTGGGAGTAAAAAGATTTTGAATTTTCTAATTCCTTCTGTGCTTCTACAACTCTATTTTTAATTTCTTCTCTAAAATTTTCGTCTCCTAAATATATTTTTGTATTTAAAATATCATCCGCAGTAATTGCGGGATACATGGTGGCGGTAGTCAATCTGTCCAAGAGTTCAACTATCGATCTTGTTTTTAAATAAACAAATAAATATTCTGGTTCAATTTTTTCTGATTTCAAAACCGCAAAGCCAGATGAACAAACTAAATTTTGAACATCTTCTTTAATTAAACTAACAGCATTGCGAATTGGTCTAACAGTTGAAATAATTACATCGTCTTGTTTAACAACCCATTGAGCTCTATCTGGCGCATTTTCGCCTAAAATTTCTCTTTTATTATATTCGCCAGTTGATAAATCTACTTCTGAAATTTCAATATATTGAAAAACTTTACCCTTTTGCGGCTTAAATTTTCGCTTTGGATTTGTGGCAATATCCCCTATTGGTACTGCTCCTAAATTGTTAAGATTTTCAACCAATCTCAAATACTGCGGCTGATAATATTCCGCATCCAAGCGATGCGCGCCTTCAAGTCGTGATTTTTGGATTATTGAAAATATCATAAGTAATGAATAATTTCATAAAACAAACTAATAAATCCAATAATAAAAGAGAGTAAAAATGAATAATAGATAATTGATAAAATTTTATTGAGTAAGTGTTTTTCTTTTTCTCTCTGAAGGACTGAATCTCTGCTATTTTTTTCTAAATTAAAATATTCTTCTGCCTTTCCATTGTTTACAGTCCGATTTAGAGCATCATCATAAATTTCTACTGCTAATCTTTGACATTTTTTAAAGTAATCTAATTCGAACTTTTCATCTTTTGGGATTGCTTTTTTATCAACAATAATAGATAAAAAAATTCTTATGAGACCCGAAACGGATGCGATTAAAAAACCAAAGATAGCGAGGCTTGAAATTTTAATTCCCGAGCCCAAAAGTAATGGCAATATAATGGCGAGAAAGGCGACTGAAATGGTTGTTAGGGACAAAGCTAATTGAAATTCTCTTTCTGCCAACTTTATTTTTAAACCAGCGTAGAAAAAAATTCTCTGCACTATAATATCTGTCCATTGTTTCCTATGCTGATTAAATTCTTCTTTGATTAAGTCTGAATCTAAATCTTGCTGGTCCATAAACAAAAACTAAATTTTCTTGCCCCATAGCGAGCCTCGCTCTGCTTCGGGGTTATTTTTACGACTTTTTGGTTATCCACAAATTTGACACCTTGACAGCTTCTTATGTTGTGATATTATATCTGTAGATGCTATCATTCATAGCGTCATTGAAAACAAGCGTCGCCCGTTGTGGGCCATGGCTTGTTTTTTTTATTCCTTAGAATTTAAAAAGTTCTTTTTTGCAGAAATTGACCTTTTTGGGTCAAAAATAGTTGCCCTTATTTTATCACCCGACAAAACATAATTTCGCGCTCTAAAACCAAAACGATTTCTAAAAAATGATTTTTTAATTCGTAATTTTTGATAAAGGAAATTAAGAAATTTTCTTTTATAAGCATTCTGTGTTTGTATTAAACCACTTTGCTTTTTTAAATCATATAACATTGCTCCCAATATTAAATCGGTTAATTGTAATATATCAGAAGATTTTGAATTTATCTGGCAAATACCAGCGATAACAAACTTTTGATAGTGATGATTAATAATGCCCCGTATAGAATCCTCAAAATCTTCTCCTTCGGGAGAAAAATAGTCATCAGCCAAAACAATCGCAATTTCTTCAGGTTCTTTGGTAAATATAAGCTTTAATAGCACGATGCTAAAATTTCTATAAACTTTATATAAATTATTTTGAAAATGTTTTTCAAAGTCCAATTTATCTTTATCAAGAATAATACAATTAAATTTGGCATCTTCGGCTAAAAATGCATTAAAAAAATTTCTAGCAACATCAAATCTTATCCTTCGGTTCAAGTTAAACCATTTTAATTCTTCCCTGTAATTATATATGTCGCGAATTTTTCTTAAACGTCTATAGAGTTTTTGCGGCCTTTGGCATTTTATTAAGCCGATAGCAAAAAACTTATCTCTATTACTATAAAGAAGACCCGTTTCGTCCAGAAAGCAAAAACATGTTTTTATATCTTTAAAATATTCGTTGGTCGTCATAATTTATCTCTAAAAATTCAATTTTTGCTCTTTTGCAAATTTAATAAACTCTTCGGCGATTTCGTCCAAATCATGGTCTAAAACCTTGCGGCCTCTCGTGTCGTGGACATAATTGCCGCCGGCGTCTTTTTTGTAAATATAATCGCCGGAATTGTCTTTGCCGGATTTTTTAGAAACCGCCATAAAAATCGGGTAATCTTTTAATAGCTTTTCTTTTTCATCCCATTTTTGCAAAAACAATACTGACGTCTTCACTCCCGCATGAGGTTTAAAGGTATTACCATGAAGCCCGACTACCGCTAAAATCCGCGCTTTCTCAAAAAGCCACTCGCGGATATATTCCATATTAGTATTGTTTAAAACGCCCTGCGGCAGAACTATCGCCAAACGGCCGCCGGGCCGAATCGCGTCAAGAGAACGCTCAATAAAAAGAATGTGCCGCTCAACATTGCTTTTTAATTTTCCGTCTTTTTTGGCAAGTTCATACTGTCTAAGCAAACCGGATTCGGGATTTTCTCCGGCAAAAGGAGGATTGGTCATCAAAATATCAAAATCTAATTTTCTGTAAGTTATCTGATTTTCTTTTTCTTCTGATGGGTTATCTAATTTCGCTAAAAGCGGTTTTAAAGCAACCCTTGCCTCTTCGCTTTCTATGCCCTGCCAATCGCGGGCATCAAGCGAATCGCGTTTAAAAATATGGTGCCTGCCATCGCCGGCAATTAGCATTAAAGCCTGGGAAATTCTGCGCATATTGTCATCAAAATCCAAACCAAAAAGATATTTTGAAGCATAATTGTTTTTTGCCGCATCGGTGTTCAGCTTATCCCAGGCATAATACATCGCATGCAAAAGAAAACCGCCGCTTCCGCAGGCCGGGTCAATAATGTACTCATCGGGTTTAGGATTTAACATTTTCACGCACATTTTAATAGCATGCCGAGGCGTGAAATACTGACCCTTTTTGCCTTTTGAAACCTCAGTAATTAAATATTCAAAAGCGCTGTCAATGATTTTCATTTCCCCTTTTCCCAATTCAAAAAGGCGGACATTTTCCAGAAAGGGAACGCAGATATTCAGCCGGGCCGGCGAAAGTTTGATTCGGTCAGACGGCTCAAAGGTGTCCGGCCATTCCCTTATTGCTTTTATAAAAAGCTCGTTATTTATGACTTCATAAGTTTTTTCCGGCTCCCGATACTTTCTAAAAAGCACTTCTTTATTTGCTCTTTGCTCTCTTGCCATCTTTTCGTCATAAAGTTTGGCGTAAATTATTTTAAATATTTCCTCAAAAACATTCGCTCCGGAACCGGCAAGAGCCAATTCCTCCATTCTTTTAATAATTTCCACAAAGTCAAACTTTGGATTTAACTCTGTCCAAGTTTTTTTGATTTCAAACAAATCGTCAATAGTTTGGTCGGCTCGCGGAATATCGCTTAAAGAATCCTGAAATTCTTTTGGATAAGGCCTGTAAAGCACCACTCTTTCTTTTCCATTTGACCAGACGCCGATTTCCGAACCTTCGGCGGAAAGGTAGCTTTTTAATTGCTCAATTCCCTTTTTTCCGTTTGGACTTTTGACTTCAATAATAATGTAGGGAGTAATTTTATCCTTTTTATAAACAACGATGTCGGCGGCTTTGGCGTGAATTTCTCTGCCAAAATGAATGCTTTTTTCGGTGTCAATTCTATCAAAAGGATATTTATAATGAGTGTTTAGTTTGTGAAGCCAGAGCTGGCGGACTATTTCTTCCGGCTTGCCCGTTTGTTTTGATTCATCAAAAATAACTTTGAGTTTCTTTGATTTAATGTCTTTAATGTAAAATTTGCTCCGACTTTCTTCTGTAATTTCTAAAGCATCTTCAAAATCAATGCCCTCAAACTCTTTTAAGCCATAAGCCACTTCTGGATCTCTAAAAATTTTATCAATTATTTCTTTTGTTTTGTTTGGTTTTTTTGTTGGCATAGTTTTATGTTTATTTTGTTTTTGCCGACCTCCATTGACCGTTTTTAAACACGGAAATGACTTTTCCTATCAACCGCATATCATCGGTAAAAGGAATAATGGGATATTCCGGATTTTCCGGTTTCAAATACACATAGGGAGGCTTATCATCCGACATAAAACGTTTTACTAATCGTTTCATAGTGACGCCTTCGCCCGTATCAGCTACGACCAAATCGCCAGAAACAAATTCTTTTTGTTTCTTAACTAAAATTAAATCGCCGTCTTCAATACCGGCATTTATCATTGAATCGCCACTAATCTTTAAGAGAAAAATCTCATCTCTTAATTGTGCCGCCTCTGAAGAAACGGCTTGCCATTCGCCGGATATTTCTATTGCTTCCATGGGGATACCGGCACTAGTTGTACCAAGAGAAGCGACTAAGGGGGGCTGATTAAGTATTTTATAGCCCAAGGGTAAAATTGTTATACTTCTAGCTAAAGATTCATTTCGTTTAATAACTCTTTGCTTTTCTAATTTTATTAAAAGATCAATGATAGATTGATTTGAAACAACGCCCAAACTTTCTCTCATTTCTTCAAATGTGGGAGGGTAACCGGTGTTTTTAATGTAATTATAAATAATAGATAGTAGTTCCTTTTGTCGTTTAGTTATTTTGGTCATATTAAATAATAATACCCGACTATATAGTCGGGTGTCAATAGCTCGCCTGTGGATAACTAAAAATTTAATTTTCCCTCGGGCGTTCCTCTTTTGGCAAGTCGTGAATTGTAAATGATTTTTGCATATTATCTCATTTTACTTCATCCTGTTAGAAATTTCACGCTGCGAGCCCTCGCTATTTCTAACGGGACAGGTTAAGCCCTATTTTCGCCGAATACGCCATCCGCCTGGCGTATTGGCGACATCCTTATAAACTGGAGCTTGTGAGAATGTTGTGTTCGTGATAAATGTTAAATCTGAATTCATATTTTTTATTTTTTTATTAATTTAAGTATATCCTCTTTTTTATACCGCCTGTCGCCACGCTTCCCGAACCGGATAGCTTTTAGAATGTCTTTATTATCCCAATTTCTTAAAGTATTGGGATGGCAATTCAAAAACTCGCAGGCCTGCTTTAGGGTGAGAATATTTGGCAACTTGTTTTTTTTCACTTGATTTTTCATAAAATTTGACTTAACATAAGTTTATATTAAATAATTTTTAATGTAAAGACTATGTAAAAATATTAAAATCAAAAAGCAATAACAAAACGGGCGAAATTTTGCCCGTTTTGCTATTTTTTGGGGGGCATTCCCTCCTTCGTTCTGCTGAGCGGGATTTCGGCAGGGCAAGTCGGTCTCTCGATGGTTCGACTCCGCTCACCACAAGTAAAAAATCCCGACTGGCGGAGAGGACAGGACTCGAACCTGCAAGGGAATTTCTTCCCGCTGGTTCTCCAAACCAGTGCCTTGCCATTCAGCACACCTCTCCCTAAAATTATTTTATACTTTCATTCCGCGCAAAGCCTTAACTCGTTCTTCCACCGGCGGATGAGTCACCCGCCCAAATTTTGCTTTGCAAAATTTCAGTCGGGCAAGTAAATAACTTTTCAATCTAAATCCTCATTCCTCGTAATATTTTAACCCTTTCCTCGACAGGAGGATGAGTCAATCGCTTCGCTCAAAATCAAAAATCAAATATCAAAAATCAAAAATTTATATTTTCATTCCCCGTAAAGCTCTAACTCGTTCTTCTGTGGGAGGATGTGTTAGAAACAACTTAGTCAGCCAATTTTTGGATTGTTTTCCCCGAAATGGATTTGAAATATATAAATGGGCGGTGGAATTGTTGGCGGTTTTTAACGGAGTCGGGTCTTTGGAAATTTTCTCAAGAGCCCTGGCCAGTCCTTCTGGATATCTTGTCAGCAAAGTACCGGAAGCATCGGCTAAAAATTCTCTTTTTCGGGAAATTGACAATTGAATCAAGGTGGCGGCGATTGGAGCCAAAATTGCCGCTAAAATCCCCAGGGCAAGCATAATTAACCCGCTTGAACCCCTTGAATCCCGTCTTCCGCCGCCAAAAAAACTTATTCTGAAAAACAATTGAGAAAGCATAGCCACCATTCCCACCAAAATTACCACAATCGTTTGTAAAAGCATATCCTTGTTGCCAATATGAGAGAGCTCATGAGCAATTACTCCTTCAAGTTCGGCTCTATCTAATTTTTCCAAAAGTCCCGTGGTTAGCGCCACTACCGCATGTTTGGCATTTCTTCCGGCGGCAAAAGCGTTTGGCTGAGCTTCGTTAATTATAAAAATTCTCGGTAAAGGAAGGCCGGCCGTAATGCAAAGATTTTCAACCGTCCTGTAAAGTTCGGGGTTGTCTTTTTTTTCAATAGGCCTTGCCTGGGACATGGCAAGAACGATTTTATCCGAATACCAATAACTTGAAAAACTCATCAAAACGCTGAAAATCACGGCGATTATCAAAATAGCATAACTGTCCAATAGATAACTAAAAAGCCAGCCCAGGACAATGATAAATATCAAAAAACCGGTAACCAGCAACCAGGTCTTGCGAGTATTTGATTCGGCGTGAGAGTATAATGTCATAATGTTGGAATGTTGGAATGTTGGAATGTTGGAATGTTGGAATGTCTTATTGTGTTGAAGTGTTATTTGCGAATGGATTTTTCCAACGCAATAATTTTGAAATATTCTTCTTGCAAAAGATGGCCCAGCAATTCAACATCTTTCTCGGCAATAAAATCTTCTTGAATGGCTATTTTAATACAAGCTATACATTCCAAAACAGAAGACTTAGCCCGATGTAAATATACAGCAAACCCCTTTGATATTGGTTGTCCCGAGCCTTCTACGATATTTAAAACAATTGATGTGCCAGCTCTTTTTGTTTGGTCAGTTAAAGCAAATAATTCCTCTTTTGGAAAATTTTTTGTAATTTTATATATTTCGTGGATAATTTTCATCCCCAACTTCCACACCTCTAAATTTTCAAATCTGTAATTTTCAAATTTAAATTTATCCATAACATTACATCTGTTAGAACATTAGAACATTAGAACTTCACAGCAACCGGTTCTTTGGCTTCGGCTTTTTCCAGTTCAAAAAATTCTCTTTGTTTAAATCCAAAGGTTTTGGCAATAACATTTGCCGGGAAACTTTCAATCTTAATATTTAAATCCCGAACATTGGTGTTGTAAAACCTTCGGCTTGCCTGAATTTTATCCTCGGTATCCCGCAGTTCTCTCTGCAATTCAAGAAAATTCTGGGAAGCTTTGAGGTCGGGATAGTTTTCCGCGACCGCAAAAAGCGATTTTAAAGCCGAAGAAAGCCCATTTTCCGATTTGGCATGTTCTTCCATTGTTTTTGCTTCCATTGCCGCTGTTCTGGCTTTGGTTACATTTTCCAATACTCCCCTTTCATGGGCGGCATAACCTTTAACAGCTTCCACTAAATTGGGTATGAGATTATATCTTCGCTTCAGCTGAACATCAATATCCGACCAAGCTTCTTTTGCCCGATTTCTTAAAGTAATTAAACGATTGTAGGTAAAGATTACCCAAAGGATAATGATGCCTACGACAACATATATAATAGTCATAAAGTGCGATACTAATATACTAATTCATACTAATGATACAAATATCAGTATAATTCGTATTCAATTAGTATATTGGCATTGAGTTGTTTTTATTATAGGTTAATCCAAAATTTTTTGCAATCACGGTATTACCTTTGAGTATATCCCCCATCTAACATTTTAATTAAACTAAAAGTTAGCTGAATTGATTCAGCTAACTTTGGTAGGCGTGGAGGGAATCGAACTCCCGTGTTCGGGTTATCCCGCAACAAAATCAAAGAGTTTTGGTCCCGCCAAGGAGATTTGAACTCCTGTCGCCGGCTTGAAGGGCCGGTGGCCTCACCGCTAGCCGATGGCGGGACTTTTCAAAACATTAGTCTCCAGCCAGCTGGGAACCTTGTTGGGCATATAGCCATTATCCCGAGATCTCGGAACCTCAATAATTGAGGCAAGATTCCCATTCGGCTGGAGACATTCTAAAGGAGCGGATAATCTTCTTAGGCACGGGGAGAAAAGTGGAGAGGACTTAATCCTCAAACCGGATTAGGGTAAATTTTTATAATCCAGCCGCAGCTGGTGTCCCATAACCCAGTAAGTTTTACCTACTCCCCTTTGAGAGCAAGCTCTCTCTCCACTTTTCTCCCCACCAATCCGGGAATCTTACACAACCCTAATAAATTCTCAACGGTTCCTAAAATTATAATAAAAATATCGAGAACGGAGATTTATCAAGGCAAGATTCCCGGGTTGGTAAGGAGAAACACATCATCACCTATATAATTTTCAATTTTTATTGTACCTAAGTCTTGGGGAGCTATTTGCTAATTATCTTTTTCTTCTGACATTTATATTATAGCATACCTGTAGAATTTGTCAAGGGGGTCGGACATTTTTCAAGAATTTTTACATTTTTGGAGGGCCCCAGAAACCAATTGAATTTTTGATTAGTCCCCCGGGCTCCCCAAAAAATTGGGAAAGCCACTTTTTTCTTTTAATCTTTACTCGGGCCAAATTAGTAAATAAATAAAGTGTGTGTGCCTTAAAGTTTTAAAAGAAAGAAGTAATTAACTTTCGCCAAGGGGTCGTTAATAATTTTTTACGAGCCCTCCAGCCGAAAGTGCTTGTACCTATCCTTAACACTATATTGTAGCATAGTACTTTAAATTTGTCAAGTCCCCCTGACAAATTTTTAATGCTTCTGTGAAAATCGTGGCACGCCCTATTGACAACTTTTTAATAATGTGCTAAAATGTAATGTGAGCCAACTCTGGCCACAAGCACCCTGAAAAGTCCTCCTTCGCATAAAGCTATGGAGGATAAGAGAGGAGGGAAAAATGAGGACTCAAGTTCTGGTTAATTTCTGGGTCCAAAAAGGAGCATTGAGGGCGATAGCCCACTGTCCGGGAGGAAGCTAAACAATTTAGTGATTGAATTTTGGAGGAAATAATGACCGGAATAAACGAAATGAAAGACCTGGACCTGCTTGTTGCGCTTGATTACTTGTTGACCCATCATCGAGACGCCCTGACAAAATGGGCCTGGGGAAAAACTCGTTCGGAGGCGCGCACTACTTATCAAAAGCTCGAAAGAATGCAGAAAAGAATTGAAAGCGGTGGAGAACTAACCGATTCTAATCGTAAATATATTCAAATGGTCTTCAGTTCCAAACATGGAGTTGGATGCAAAATAGAAGAGTGGTCTGACCTTGAAAAATACCGAAAGACCCATCAAAGCAGACAGAAAACAAAACAGACAATCTTGTCTGTCCTGAAAGGAAAAAAAATCCCGGTAAGGTTCAAACATATTGATAAATACGGCAATGCTATCGGTTGGGTATCTTTAAAGAGCGTTGATGGAAACCAGCCAGCAGAAATCGAGAAGAAAATATTCCTGATGCCCAAAGATGTAATGCCTGCAAATTTCAAAATCGGACTTATTTATGATGTAATATGCCTCGGAATCACCAGCTCCGGCGCCATAAAAGTGAAACTGGCATAAAAAGGAAGGGAAGGAGGAAATAGATAGAATGTATTATAATAAGGCTTTACTCATTGGAGGAATAATCCTGCTTATCGTAGCAATAACCCTGCTTATCTTTACTATCAGTTTGGTAATTAGTTGATTCCCGACTTTTTCGATGTCTGTTATTTACAAAAAGAATTGAGCGGCAATTAAAAGACGGGACTTTTGGCTTGGATAGAGAAATTCAATCTTTGATGAAATATATCGCCGAGAATAGACAGAAAAAGCCATCTACAATCCTTCTTTTTGTCGGACCAGTGGATAATAAAAAATCTTGTATTGCCAATATCCTATCCGACCCGATTAGAAAAAAGGGGGGATTAATTTGAATAAAAACCCTCTGTCAAAACGACAGAGGGTTTATAATTTTTAAATTTTTATATGCCTGCATAGTTCAGGATTGATATTTCTCAGAACCATCCCACGACAAGTCAAAAATCGCTCTCAGGGTATCGGCAATTTCTTTGCTTTCAATAATCGTCCCAATCAACTTTCCCCGGAGAGAAAAAATGGCAACTTTTTCTCCATAAATTGTGATGTCAGTGGAAAATGGAAATTTTTCTTTTGGGACAAAACGACTCCTTGCCTGCAAAACAACGGGCTTTTGAGAAGAAGTATAAATAACTCTCATCGGAATTTTTTTGAATTTGGCTAAAATTTTATGGCGATGGTCTTTGGGATGGGGCGGAAAAACCTTGTAAGCGTCCTCAAGCGAAGTAAACTCCTCCATACTTTTGAATTTTGACCTTAAAACATCGCCAATAATCGCCTGAAATCCTTCTCTGCCCTCATAAAACCTGACTTTCGGCCGCTCCCCTGAAACATTAAAAATGTTTTTAAGCTCAGACAAAATAGTTTTAAAACTTTTTTCTTTTTCTTCAAAATCCTTTCTAACCGCTTCAACCAGACCCAGAAGTCTTTCCGGCGGTTCGGCAGAAAAATATCTTTTTTTGCCCTTGGTAAAAGAGCTCATCAATCCCTTTTTCATTAATGATTCCACCTGAACATAGGTAGTTGGTCTGTTAACACCGGCTTGACGGGAAATTTTCAACATTGTTTCCGGCCCAAGCTCAAGAGAAACCAAATAAACTTTGGCTTCTTTTTCTGACAAACCCAAATTTTTTAATTCGGTTTCGTATGCCATAACTGTTAAATCATTCCCAATCGCAAAATTATGTTAAATTATTTAATGTCCTTACCTTAATTATAGCTTAAAACCAAAGCGCTTGCAATAAAATTTTGAATTGTTTATACTATTTGTAGTAAATTGCGCGTGATTTCGCAAAACAACCATGGCAAATATAAAACCGGGACAATTGCCCCCTCAAGACATTGAAGCCGAACAATCGGTTCTGGGCTCTTTAATGCTTGACAAAAATGCCATTTTTAAAATAGCCGATTGGTTAACCCCGGATGATTTTTACAGACAAACGCACAAAATTATTTACCAGGCGACGCTTGACCTTTTTGAAAAATCAGAGCCAATAGACTTATGTTCTCTTCCCTCTCGTTTAAAGGAGGTTGAAAAACTTAAAGAAATTGGCGGCAAGGGTTATTTAACCGAACTGATTAATTCTGTTCCAACCGCCACCCATGTTATTCATTACGCTAAAATAGTACAGCGGAAAAAAGCTTTGCGCGATTTAATTGAGGCTGCCCATGAAATTAATCTCCTGGGATATCAAGAAGAAGAGGACATTGAATCAATTGTTGACGAGGCTGAACAAAAAATTTTCAGCATTTCCCAGAAATCTCTCAGGCAGGATTTTATTCCGGTAAAAGATATTCTGGGAGAAACATTTGAAAGGATTGACAGGCTTCATAAAGGAGAGTCTCCTTTACGAGGACTGCAAACTGGTTTTTCTTCCTTAGATAATAAATTAGCCGGCCTTCAAAAATCCGATTTAATAATTTTGGCCTCAAGACCGTCGCTCGGAAAAAGCGCCCTGGCTTTAGATATTGCAAGGCATGTGGCGACCCAGGTAAAAATGCCGGTGGGAATATTTAGTCTGGAAATGTCAAGGGACCAAATAGTAGACAGACTAATTGCCGGACAGGCCAGAATTGATTTATGGAGACTGCGAACCGGAAAACTCTCTAAAGATAATGATGATTTTTCCAGACTTCAATATGCCATAAATACCCTTTCAAAAGCGCCAATTTATATTGACGACGCGCCAATAACCAATGTCATGCAAATGAGGGCAATGACTAGACGGTTGCAAGCATCTCAGGGTCTTGGACTTATTATTGTGGACTACCTCCAGCTTATGGAGCCAAGAACCACTTTTAATAGTATGGTTCAGCAAATTACCGAAATTTCCCGGGCCTTAAAATCTTTAGCCCGGGAATTAAATATTCCGGTTCTGGCTCTCTCCCAACTATCTCGAGCGGTTGAACAAAGAACTCCCCAGGTTCCAAGATTATCCGATTTAAGAGAATCGGGTTGCCTTGCGGGTGATACGCTTTTGACCCGAGCCGATACAGGAGAAAGGGTTTTTATTAAAAATTTAGTTGGTCAAACCGACATCCCAATTTACAGCCTTGATGAAAATTGGAAAATAAAAGAAAGGAAAATTTCAAAAGTATTTTCCAGCGGAAAAAAGATGATTTATGAGTTAAAAACAAGAAGCGGATTTAAAATTAAAGCCTCAGCAAATCATCCCTTCCAAAAAATTGACGGCTGGTATCGACTCGACCAACTTGCTTACGGCGATTATATTGCCACTCCCCGAAAACTCGCTTCAAAATCTCCAAAAAATGAACTATCAAAAGAAGAAATTATTCTTCTTGCCCATCTTCTTGGCGACGGCTGTGTTCTCCCCGGACAACCGATTCATTATACGAGCGGAGATTTAAAAAATATTAAAATTGTTGCGAAATTAGCTAAAAAATTATTTCAAATTAAACCTCGGATTGTCCGCCAAAAAAATTGGTGGCATGTCTATCTGCCTTCCCCTTACCGTCTTGCCCGCAAAAAACATCACCCAATTATTAATTGGTATTATGCTTTAAAAATTCAACCCGCCCGTTCCTGGGAAAAAGAAATTCCTCAAAAAATATTCGGTTTGGATGAAGAAAATCTATCTCTTTTCTTAAAACACCTCTGGGCCACTGATGGGAATATAAGTCATAAATACCTAGCGGGAATAAAGCCAAGCGGAAATATTTATTATTCAAGCACCAGCGAAAAAATAGCGGAAGGAGTAAAACATCTTTTATTAAAACTGGGCATTAGAAGCAGAATTTCCCCGGTCAAAAAAGCTAACTATCGGATTTGCTATCATATATCTATCCAGGGCAAGAAAGACCAGTTAAATTTTCTCCAAAAAATTGGTTCTTATGGCAAGCGAGGAGAAATTGTTTCTGAGCTTATTAAAAACATTGAAAATATTGAAACCAATCCCAATGTTGATGTTTTGCCAAAAGAAATTTGGGGAAAAATCGCCCTGATTAAAATGAGATGCGGTTTAAGCTGGCGAGGTTTCGCTGAAAATTATGGAATGTCTTATTGCGGCTCTGCCTTATTCAAACACGGCGTTAGCAAAACACGCTTGACTCAAATTTTAAATTTCCTTCCGTCTTTAGAACTAAAAAATCTGGCTGAATCAGATGTTTTTTGGGACGAAATTGTTTCTATAACCCCATTAGAAGTTGAGGAAGTTTACGATGCCACTGTCCCAGAAACTCATAATTTTGTAGCAAATGACATTGTGGTTCACAATTCATTGGAACAAGATTCGGACGTTGTCCTGTTTATTCACCGCAAGGATAAATACGACCAAAAAGCCGAAAAAAATCTCGCCGAAATTATAATTGCCAAACACCGAAACGGCCCAATTGGAAAAACTCCGCTTTATTTTGACGAAAATTACGCAAGCTTTATTGAGACCGATAAAACGCATATAGAAGACGGGGGTGGGGAAACCGAAGCTAAAGATGCGGAAGACGACATATATTAAAAAGGTTGGCATAGCTCTGATTTCTCCTGATATTAGCTGATGAGCACTGATAAAGAATTGAGGTTATGGAATATCCAAAGCCAATCCAAAAACTCATTGACCGATTTTCTGAATTTCCAACCGTGGGCCCGCGAACAGCCGGCCGTTTTGTTTTCTATCTTCTTTCTCTTTCAAAAGAAGAACTGGAAAATTTAGCTGACTTAATTAAAAATTTAAAGGGGGGGATTGTAATTTGCTCATCCTGCTTCAATCCATTTGAAAAAATTGATGATTACGGAATATGCCCGATTTGCCGCAGCCCCAAAAGAGATAAAAGTTCTTTGTGCGTGGTGGAAAAAGAAACCGACCTTCTGACTTTGGAAAAAACAAAAAAATATCAGGGACTTTATTTCATTTTGGGAGGACTTATCCGGCCTCTTAAAAAAGAAAAAAATCAACAAAATGTAAGACTGAAAGAACTTGAAGAAAGACTAACCCGCCAAAATTTTTCTTCAAAAAACTTAGGTGGGCAAGAAAAACAAGAAATAAAAGAAATAGTCTTGGCAATAAATCCAACAGTGGAGGGCGAGGCAACAATTTCTGATTTAACAAAAATTATCAGGGAAACATCTCCTCAAGTCAAAATCACCCGGCTTGGCCGCGGCCTGCCCCAAGGAGGAGAGATGGAATATGCGGACGAGGAGACTTTGTCTTCAGCTCTTGACAACCGAAGATAGATTTGCTAATATAATATATTCCCGCTGTCCTTTAGGGATGGTTTGTGGCTTAGGCCATGGCGGGGATAGTTCTTATTATTTTAATAAGGAGGGAAAAATGTCAGACAAAGCACTAACTCTTGATATGGCAAGCGAGCTAAATAAACAACTCGCTCGGAAAAATGCTACAATAGAACTTACTCAGAAAAACTTAATAACAAATCAGGCCAATTTAGATCGGCTTGCTGAATTGATTTTAGGCAAATCCGAAGTAACAGTAGACGGAGTGATAACAGTATACGGAGTGAAATACTACCACCATTCCAATGGTGGTGGGCTGGTAGCTGAAACTGCTAAAGTTGCTGAAACAGCCTATGTTGGACCATTTGCTTTAGTAAAAGACGAAGCTCAGGTTTTAGATAAAGCTCGGATAGAAGATCGAGCTGTAATTTCTGAGAAAGCAATAATTAAAGAAAAAGCTCAGGTCTCTGGCTCAGCTCAGGTCTTTGGCTCAGCTCAGGTCTCTGGCTCAGCTCTGGTCTCTGGCTCAGCTCGGGTCTTTGACTCAGCTGAGGTTTGTGGCTTAGCTTGGGTCTATGGCTCAGCTCGGGTCTCTGGCTCAGCTCGGGTCTTTGACTCAGCTCGGGTCTCTGACTTAGCTCGGGTCTATGGCTTAGCTCGGGTCTATGGCTCAGCTGAGGTCTCTGGCTCAGCTCAGGTCTTTGGCTCAGCTCAGGTCTCTGGCTCAGCTCTGGTCTATGGCTCAGCTCGGGTCTCTGGCTCAGCTCGAATCACTGAGGGTTGTTATTATAGCGAAGAAAAGTTTAAAGGATAAATTTTAATCTCAAAAAGGGTATCCAAACCAAGGATATCCTTTTTTATAATTTGAAAACTTCTTTTCCAGATTGTTCTTTATGTCTTTTGGGGACAGTCCCCCCCTCTAAGAGCGTCGGAAGCCTCAACAATAAAGGGCTTACAGCTCATTTTGGAAAAATTCGCTCAGAGTCCTTATAAAATAAGGGTTCTGGCAGCGCTTTTTTGGGGGACTGTCCCCAAAGTAAAAAGAAGAATTCAAAATTTATGTTTTTTGTAATTTCTTCTCAAGCAATTCAAGACGTTTCTCAAAAATTTTGAATTCTTCTCGGCTAATTTTTTCTTTCAAATCATCTTTAATGATGTGCAGATTCATTTTAATAACTTCTATGTCTTCTGTATTTTTCGCCACCATATCACAGATTGCCGAGAGCTGTTCTTGAATCCCCATAACCGACTCGGCGACTAATTTAACCTGGGATTGAAAATCTTCTGTTACCACGCCCAAATAACGTTGGTATTCTTCTCGTTGTCCCTTCAAAATTTCTTTTAAATTTTTTTCATTAATTTCCATAAAGATAATTATTCAACATTCTCACTATTTGCATTTTAACTTAGCGAAAGTTTTTGTCAAATTCATCGGCGATGAATTTAATTTACAATATTTTTGTTATATTTCTACTTTGTTTCTATCTTTAATATTTCTACTTCGCTAAAGGGCTGTCTGTGGCCCTTTTTTCTTTTATATCTCTTTTTGGATTTATATTTGAAGACAATTACTTTTTTGGCTTTTCCCTGACGCAGTATTTTTCCCGTCACTTTTGCGCCGTCAACCGACGGAGCGCCAATTTCCACTTTGCCGTCTTTTTCCAACAGCAAAACCTGGTCAAAAACAACCTCTTTGCCTTCATTATCGTCTA
>Ga0210049_1001938_pt1 | contig 19437 bp, 14 predicted proteins | sample CryGeyCG2014_300_2_FD_183964 | JGI IMG/M metagenome (GOLD analysis project Ga0210049, IMG submission 183964) | Groundwater microbial communities from aquifer - Crystal Geyser CG06_land_8/20/14_3.00 (SPAdes) (version 2) | ecosystem: Environmental > Aquatic > Deep subsurface > Groundwater | place... | reverse complement strand
TTATTAATATCTCTTCCGTTGCAGGTATTCTCGGGGGATTCGGTCAGTGTGGCTACGCTTCCTGTAAGGCTGGCGTCATTGGGTTGGCTAAAACAGTGGCTTTGGAAGGAGCCCGGGCAGGTATTACCTGCAATGTAGTGGCGCCAGGGGTCGTTAAAACAGATGCTTTCTTCGCCGTCCCGGAGAAGATGAGAGAACGGATCAGCAAAAGGACAGCCATGGGTTTCCCCGGAGAGCCTATGGATGTGGCCCAGGCCATCGCTTTTTTGGTTTCAGAGGAGGCCAAATACATCACGGGGCAGGTGTTGATGGTGGGGGGTGGGATCGATCTATTTACCTTTTAAATTGATAAGAATGGAAGAGGTGAATCTCATTATCAAAGAGAAGGCGAAAGAACTGGCCCGTGGAGCGCTCTCCGAACATGAGTTGTCTGAAAATATCAATAATTTCGTTCGCGATAACATCCCCTACTGTCTTGACGAGTGGAATGTAAAGCCTATCAAGGTTTTGAAGAAAGGACGAGGGATGTGTGCTGGGAAGGCGCTTTTAGCAGCAGAGATTCACCTCGCGGTGGGCATCTCTACTCGGTTCAAGGTGATGAAGATACTGGGAGAGGGAGGACTTTTCGACTTTGCAATGCGTCAATTGGAGGAATGTGAATATTCGTATCTTTCATTGGGGGAAAAGGAAAGGTTAAAAGAAGCTATTCTTTCGCTGCCCCCTGACCGTGACCATATTATCCTGCAAGTCCTCTTGGATGGGCAATGGATAGACTTTGATCTCGCTCGCGATACGGAACTGGACCGTGGGATGCGACTCCTCGGGATATGGAGGGAGAGGAAGATAGTTTCCGAAGAGGGGGCATTCGATTCTTTAGATCGATGGATTGAAGAAAGGATGCAACGTCGAACCATCCTCAAAGGCAGGGAGTTGTTCTTTCAAGTGATGAACCAGGTGATAGAAGAAATAAGAATGAAAGGAAACGTGGCCTTAAAAGCCAAGGCCCAAACACCATGAGAACCTGAAGAGAGGAGGTAGAGTTAGGTAGAAATAGTTCTCATCCTGCAGTCTCGGAGTATCCGGTTCTGCTTATCCCTTTAAGCCATACTTCTTTATTAATGCATACAATAAGGGGCGGGAGATTCCTATTTGTCTTGCAGACTTTGATTTATTCCAGTTTAATTCAATAAGAGTTGATTCCAATAATCTTCTTTCTAACCCATTTTTGGCTTCTTTCAGAAGGTTTATGGATAGATTGTTTTCAGAAATGGGGTTTTTTAATTTTGGATTGTCTGAAAGGTAATCTGGGAGATTTTCAACCCGAATCATCCCTGAATCTGCAAAGTTAACAGCCCTTTCGATGACATTTTTTAACTCCCTCACATTGCCAGGCCAATGCCAATTATCGAATATATTCATTACCTCTTCATCTATTCCTAAAATTCTTAAACCAAATTCTTCATTAAAGGATTTGATAAAATGATCACACAGAGGAGGCATATCCTCTTTCCTTTCCCTTAAAGACGGAATGTTCAAATTAAATACCCCTATGCGATAATACAAGTCCTCACGGAAGTTATTCACTCTTACCAGTAAACCGAGATCTTTGTTCGTCGCTGTGATCAACCTAAAATTGATCTTTATGACTTTATTTCCACCTATCCTTTCGATCTCATTATCCTGTAAGACCCTCAGCAATTTTGATTGCATTTCGAACGGCAAACACGATATTTCATCTAAAAATATGGTTCCATGGTTTGCCAGTTCAAACTTCCCCAATTTCTGTGTTTTAGCGCTTGTAAAAGCGCCTGGCTCATATCCAAAGAGCTCACTTTCAAAAAGATCGTGGGGGATTGAGGCACAGTTGATTTTGACAAAAGGGCCATTCCTCCTTTCGCTGGCCATGTGAATGGCGTGGGCGCACAATTCTTTTCCGGTCCCCGTATCCCCGGTTATCAAAACAGGGGAGTTAACTCTGGCACAATTTATGATCAGTTTTTTAGTATAGAGAATCTTATCACTCTCTCCGATAATACTATCTAAACTATATTTTGCAGATCGTAAATTCCTCAATTCTTGCTGATAGGACTCCAATTTACCTTTGACAATGTTATATTTTTCTAAAATCTCTTCCATTTCCATGGCGTCTTTGAATGTGACAATCGTCATAGCCCCCAATATCTCGTGGTGATTATCATAAAGAGGAAATCGATGGATTACGGCATTGGTGCTCTTTATTGTTTTATAAAGAACACCAAACTTGGGGATACCCGTCTTTAAAACCTCTAACAATTCACCTTTACCCGGAATGACCGAGAAATGTTTTCCTAAGACATCATCATTTTTAATTCCAGAAATTTCTTCGCTTATTTTATTCCTGAAAATGATGTACCCATCTTTATCAATAATAGTTGTACCAACAAAGGAATTGTTGACGATTGCCTCAAGAAATAATTTGCTTAATTTTTTGATTTTCATATAGCCCCCCTCCTTTCAAATATTTTAAACAATCATTTTATAAAAATTTACCATAAATGTAAATATTTTTTTCATGTAAAAAATTTTTACATAATAATTTACTTTATTTTCAAGTATTTAAGTGAATCCACCCATTTTTGTATCAACAATGATTACGTATAATGTTTCTTTAAAAATGGGTTCTCAAAAATAAATCAATAATTTCAAATAGAAAGTTAGAATAAAAAATCGGAATAAAAATTGCAAGATTTCTAAATATGATTAAAAAAATAGACCATATTGGTATTGCTGTAAAAGATGTAGAATCGGCAATAGTCTATTTTGAAGAGAGATTTGGTTTCGATACAGATTATCAAGTAAAATTGAGGGGCTTTCATGCGGCATTCTTACCTACCAGAGAGACTCCCATAGAGCTAATCCAGGACCTCTCACCCGACGGAGTCATAGCAAAATTTATCGAAAAGAGAGGAGAAGGGGTTCATCACATTGCCTTTGAAGTAGAAGATATCCAATCCGCTTTGGAGACCTTCCGTTCCCAAGGGATCAGAACCTTAGACGAGAAGCCAAGAGAAGGAGCCCATGAGTCACTCGTTGCATTCTTACATCCCAAGGATACCTACGGTATCCTAATCGAACTGGTGGAGTATCGTAAGCCATCGGATAAATAAAAATTTGTGGGAGGTTGATCCAATGATAACCCGAAAGCTGGCCAAATTTATTTATCAGACTTCTTATAAGGATATTCCCGAGAATGTAATTGAACAAAGCAAGCTTCTCTTCCTCGATTGGCTTGGTGTCACCCTCGCAGGATCGAGAGAAAAGATAGCCGCAATCTTACTTAATTTTTTAGAAGAGGTCGATGGTGGTCACAGTCTCTCTCAGGCGACTTTAATCGGAAAGGGTTTGAAGACGGATATTCTAAAAGCCAGTCTGATCAATGGCGCGGTTTCTCATGCGTTAGACCTGGATGATTATCATGGCCCTGTCCTTGCGCATCCCACGGCGACCCTTCTTCCAGGCATATTAGCAGTAGTTGAATGGAAAAGACTGAGCGGTAAGGAGTTGATTACCGCCCTGGTAATGGCCTTTGATGTATTTGTAAGACTGGGCTACGCCGCAGGAAGAATCCATTATGACCGGGGCTGGCATGCCACTTCGACTCTGGGCCATTTCGGTGCAACAGCAGGGATTGGCAAATTATTAAATCTAAATGCAGAACAACTGGTCAATGCTTTTGGGATTGCAGGGACACAGGCTGGAGGCGTTCGGCAGGTATTTGGTACAATGTGTAAACCTTTCCATGCAGGCAAGGCTTCTATGGATGGGCTTCTGTCCGCCCTTCTGGCAGAAAAGGGTTTTACCAGTTCCAAGGAGATGATCGAAGGGAAACAAGGTTTTTTGGATATCTTTTCAGATGGTGCGGGTTCTGAAAAGGTAGTGGCCAATTTGGGCAAAACCTATCATCTCCGAGAGATTAGCTTCAAACCCTATGCCTCATGCGGGTTTACCCACTCCACGATCGATCTGATGAGAGAGGTAAGAAAGAAGGCGAAGGTAGATGTGAATGATGTTGAGGAGATCAAGATAGAGGTGAACAGAGGCGCCCTGGACGCTGCAGGAAAGATCGAGCCGAAGACCGGCCTTGAAGGAAAGTTTAGTATTTACTACTGTGCCGCTTTGGCTTTGAAAGAAGGAGAAGCGGGTATCGATAAATTTACCGATGAAAGAGTAAAGGATCCTCAGATGGTGAAGTTGATGAAGAAGGTGAAAGCCATTCCAGTAGAAGATGATGACCTCTATCTTGGCGCCAGGGGCTCTGTCCGGATGAAGGACGGAACCGAATACAAGGAGTCCACCGTATTCCCCAAAGGGGATCCACAGAACCCACTTTCCTATGATGAACTAGCGGAGAAATTTAGAAGTATCACAATGGGTGTTTTACCAAGGAATAAAATAGAAAAATTAATCCAGAAAATAAAGATTTTGGAAGAATTGAAGGACATCGGCTCTTTATTAGATCTTTGTTCACCATAAGGATGTCGTTTTTGCTTATTGAACAGGGTTAAGGAGGAGGCATGGTTGGAATATCCGCTTGTGGTCTTTACCTACCCCGTTACCGCTTAAAGAGAGAGACCTTATTTCAGGCCATGGGGTGGTTTAATCCCGGAATTAAAGGAATGGCCAGAGGGGAGAAAGCCATAGCAAACTACGATGAAGACAGCCTCACCATGGCAGTGGCCGCAGGGAGGGACTCTTTTACAGACATGGACAGGGCAAAGATCGATGCCCTCTATCTTGCTTCAACAACCCTACCCTATAAAGAGAGGGGAAATGCAGCCATCTTGAATGAGGCCCTGAATCTCTCTTCGGATGTAAGGACATCTGAGTACTCCGGCCCCCTCAAAGCAGGCACATCCGCTCTCATCTCTGCACTCAATGAAGCCGGTTCACAGACCACCCTTGTCTGTGCAACAGATTGCAGGATTGGCAAGCCTGGCGGAAATCAGGAGGCGCTCTGCGGGGATGGGGCTGCTGCCATTATCATAGGGAATGAAAGAATTATAGCCACATTCGAAGGCCATTACTCCCTCTCATACGACTTCCCTGACCATCGCCGAATCGAGGGGGATAAATTTAATCGGAGTTGGGAGGAGAGGTGGGTCCGGGAAGAGGGATATAGTAAAACAATTATGGAGGTCTTCCATTCTATTCTGAGGAAATACGGACTCCACCTTCAGGATATTGCCAAAGTTGTATACCCTCCTCTTTCAGCAAGGGACCATGGAGAAATGGCCAAAAGCTTGGGACTAAAACCAGAACAAATACAGAGTTCCCTCATTGAAGAGATGGGTCATACAGGTTGTGCCCACCCATTCATCATGCTGATCGGCGCCCTTGAAGAGGCAAAGATAGGCGATAAAATCCTGACCATCAGCTATGGAGGCGGTGGTGATGCCCTGCTTTTTCAGGTGACAGAGGAGATAAGAGAATTGAAAAACAGGTCAAAACTTAAAAATCAATTGTCTCAGAAAGAAGAGCTTAAGGGGTATGAAAAGTACCTATCCTTTCGAGATGTCTTACCCAAAGAGATAGGAATAAGGGGGGAAGAGATCGCACCGACGAGTTTATCTCTTCATTGGAGGGAGCGAAAGTCGATCCTGGGGCTTTTCGGCTTCAAATGCAAAGCCTGTGGAACTCCCCAATTCCCTCAGGAGAGGATCTGCATCAACCCGGACTGCGGGGCCATTGATCAAATGGAAGACTACCCCTTCTCAGATAAAAAAGGCAAACTTTTTACTTATACTGGTGACAACTTGACCTTTTCAGAAGATCCCCCTGCCCTCTATGGGATTGTCGACTTTGAAGGTGGAGGAAGATACTGGTTCGACATCACCGATTGTCCTCTTGAAACGCTTAAGGTTGGCCAGGCTGTTGAGATGACCTTCCGGAGAAAATACCGGGATCGGGCCCGTAGTCTCTATGGTTATTTCTGGAAGGCCATGCCGTTGAGGGAATAAGGAGCATCGATATGGCTGAAGGGATAAAAAATAAGGTGGCCATCATTGGTATGGGTTGCACCAAATTTGGAGAGCTATGGGACAGAAGCGCCGAGTCATTAATGGTCGAAGCCTTTGAAGAAGCGATCACTGATGCGGGAATAGAAAAGAAGGACATTGATGCCGCCTGGTTTTCAAGTTGTTTTGTTGAAAACAATGTAGGGAAGAGCGCTATTCCTTTGGCCGCAGCTTTAAAACTACCATTTTTACCTGGAACACGGACAGAAAATTTCTGTGCCAGTGGGACCGAAGCGGTTCGGGCTGCTTGTTATGCGGTGGCCTCAGGCGCCTGTGACATAGCATTGGCCTTAGGAGTTGAGAAACTGAAAGATATTGGCTATGGAGGGTTGCCTGACTTCAGTCAGCTCAGAGGGATTTACAACCGACTGATTTATCCGAATATGACTGCTCCGGGAATGTTTGCCATGATGGCAACGAAATATTTTGATCGTTACGGTCTGAGTCCAGAAGAAGGGAAGAGAACCCTGGCGAAGATTTCCGCAAAGAGTCATTCCAATGGGGCTCGCAACCCCAGGGCCCATCTTCAGAGGGAAGTCAGCATAGAAACGATCCTGAATGCTCCCATGGTGGCCTGGCCTTTGGGGCTCTATGATTGCTGCGGAGTTACAGATGGGTCTGCCGCGGCCATCATCGTCCGTGCGGATAGAGCGAAGGAATTCCGTACTGACCCTATCTATGTCAAGGCCCTCCAAATCGCAGTGAGTCCTGAGGAAGAATTCAGGTATCAGAAATGGGATGGGACCCATGTAGAGACAACTGTACGGGCTGCGGTCAGGGCGTATCAGGAGGCAGGGATAAAAAACCCACGGGAAGAAATCAGTCTGATGGAGGTTCACGATTGCTTCTCCATTACGGAGTTAGTGATCTATGAAGATCTCTTAATCTCGCCTCGGGGAAGGGCAAAGGAGGATGTGGATTCAGGTTTCTATCACCTCGACGGAAGTTTACCTTCCAATAGCGATGGGGGACTGAAGAGTTTTGGACACCCCATTGGGGCCTCGGGGTTGAGAATGATTTATGAGATTTACAAACAGGTTCAGGGAAAATGTGGGGAAAGACAGATTAAAAATGCTCGAATCGGTCTCAGTCACAATCTTGGGGGTTTTCCGGCCAACTGCGTCATTGGCATAACGATCTGGGGAAATGAGCTTTGAGATGAAGAAGTTTACTCCGTTAGAAAATCCCGCCATTTATGGCGCGGATAATATAGATAGAATTTCAATTCCTTATTGAAAAGGCGGGGTTAAAGCCCCGTCTTTTCTAACGGGGTAAACTTCATGCAGACTCAATAACGGAGATACGGGAAATGAAGGAGAAGATCACTAAGAAGAAAGATCGCTGGAGGGAGAAATGCCTCTCTCAAGCTCCCTATCGATCGGCAAAGGCGGAATTATCAGGAGTGGATGTGGATGTAGATATACTCTACACTCCTGACAGCATTGCTTCGATAGATTACCCCCAAGACATCGGTTTTCCCGGAGAGCCCCCATTTACTCGCGGGATCTACCCATCGATGTATCGAGGCAGGCTCTGGACGATGAGGCAGTACTCAGGTTTCGCCACAGCCGAGGAATCGAATAAGCGGTTTAAGTTTTTGATGGACCAGGGAAATATGGGTCTAAGTGTAGCTTTTGATCTCCCGACCCAGATGGGTTTTGACTCAGATAATCCGGAGATTGAAGAAGAGGTTGGTCGGGTAGGGGTTGCGATCTCCACACTTAAGGATATGGAGATTCTTTTCGAGGGAATCCCTCTGCATAAGGTGACAACCTCTTTCACGATCAATGGAATCGCCTCTATCATCTTGGCCATGTACCTGGCCGTTGCAGAAAAACAGGGAGTTCCTTTCACTGAGGTGGGCGGGACCATTCAGAATGACATCCTGAAAGAATATGTCGCCAGAGGAACCTATATTTTTCCACCTCGTCCTTCCCTGCGGTTAATTGTGGACACAATTGAATATTGTATGAAGGAAGCGCCAAGGTTTTATCCTATCAGTATTTCGGGCGGTCACTTCAGGAGCGGAGGGGCGAGTCTCATACAAGAAGTGGCATTCATGATGCTCAACGGAATCACCTATATCGAGGCTGTTTTAGCCCGTGGGATCGATATTGATGAATTCGCCCCTCGCCTGAGCTACCTCTTTGTCACCCAACTCAATCTCTTTGAAGAGATCGCCAAGTTTAGAGCTTCAAGAAGACTCTGGGCCCATATCATAAAGGAGAGGTTTAAAGCTAAGGATCCCAGATCGATGATGTTCAGAGTCTATGCCGCAGGGTGCGGAGATGTGCTGACCCACGCGGAACCGGAGAACAATATCGTCCGATTAACCATGATGACGCTGGCAGGTATCTTGGGTGGGGTTCAATCCTTCTTTACTCCGGCCTACGATGAGGCCTACGAGATCCCTACCGAGAAATCGGCCCTCCTTGGCCTCCGCACCCAGCAGATCCTGGCCTATGAGACAGGAATCACCAATACTGTAGACCCATTGGGTGGATCTTATTACATCGAATGGCTTACGAGTAAGATCGAAAACGAAGTGAGAAAATATATGGAAGAACTTGAGAAAAAGGGGAGGATGGTGGAATTGATCGAACGAGGGTTCATTCAGAATGAGATGGCCAGGATCGCCTATGAGAAGACAAAGAAGAAACTGTCTGGAGAGAAGGTTGTGGTTGGTCTCAACAAGTTTCAAAGCGCACAAGCCAGGGAAAAACTCCAGATCTATCAGCCTGATCGGGAGGCCATCTCAAAACAGATCGCCAGGGTAAAAAGAGTGAAGGCAGAACGGGACAATGAGAAGGTTCATTATTGTCTGAAGAGGCTTGAGGGAGCGGCTAAGGGCACGGAGAATCTGATGCCCTACCTCCTTGAAACAGTAAAAGCCTATGGGTCTGTGGAGGAGATTGTAAACACTTTGAGAGGTGTTTTCGGAGAGTTTCGAGAACCTGTTATGTAATAGTCTCGTAAAAATTCTACCAATCTGTCACTCCTGCGAAAGCAGGGAACTATAAAAAGAAACTGGATTCCCGTTCCCCGATCGTTGTCGAGGACAAGTTTCACGGGAATGACAACAATGGGCTGAATCGGACTTTTTTACGAATCCATTATGTAGCTCGAGTTGGAAAGATTTGATGATGGAAAAGCAGGCAATCAGGGTTTTGATCGCAAAGCCGGGTCTCGACGGTCATGATCGGGGGGCAAAGTTTATTGTCCGCAGTTTGCGCGATGCAGGGATGGAAGTAATCTATACGGGTTTACATCAGAGGATTCCAGAGATCGTTAGGGCGGCGATACAGGAGGATGTGGATGTGGTAGGAATGAGCATCCTCTCTGGAGCCTATATTGATCTGACGAGGAAGTTCTCTGCTGAGAGTGAGAGGCAGGGTCTGGGAGAAAGGCTTATTCTCGTTGGAGGGACGATTCCAGAAGAGGATGTTCCCAAACTGAAGGCTCTGGGTGTTGACGGGGTCTTCGGCGTTGAGACGGATATTGACGAAATTATTCATTTCATCCGGGAGGGTGTTGAAAAATTAGGATGAGGGGGAAATTATGCAGTGGAATATTGGTTATATCGCAAAGAAAAGATCTATTCTCACACCCAACAAGCCAGCCATCCTCTATGAGGATCGCCCTATCACCTATAAAGAATTGAATGAGGGCGTCAATCGTTTCGCCCACTATTTGAAAGAGGCCGGGATCAGAAAGGGAGATCACATCGCGGTATTCCTTAGAAATTGCCCGGAATTCTTTGAGATATACTTTGCTACGGCCAAACTTGGGATTGTCTTCGTCTCTCTCAATTTTCGTCTTGTGGGCCCTGAGCTCGAATATCAGCTTAACCACTCAGGATCACGCATGCTCATATTTCATGACGATTTAGCCGGGATCGTCAATACGGTTCGGCCGAAGGTAAGGGTGGAGAAGTTCGTATCCGTGAAAAGTGGTGAGCACGGAGTAGCCGAAAGATTTGACTGGGCGGAAAATTATCATGAAATTATCAAATACTTTCCTACGGATGAACCACTGCCTGATAAGCCCATTGACAGGGACGACCCTTTGGCAGTCATATACACCTCCGGAGTGGAGGGCGTTCCAAAAGGGGCAGTCCTCTCTCACCTCCAGACCTACTTCAAATGCTTTCAGGTGATCCTTTATACCGATATGAGAGCGGATGATCTCTACTTGACTCAACTGCCTCTGTTTCATTCAGGCGGCATCTTTTGTGCGGCAACCCCCACCTTATGTCGGGGCGCCACCTATGTCATGAGGCAGAGGTTTGATCCTGAGAAGTTTGTGGAGGATATCGAAAGATACAGGGCAACTATCATCTTTGCCCTAACGGCCATGTGGAGAATTATCTTCCAGACTGGAAAGCTGGATCATGTCGATTTAAGCAGTGTGAGGTGTGTTTTGGGAGGGGGAGAAAAGACCCCTTTAAGCATGATTGACGAGCTTACTGCAAGAGGGCTTTTCATGCAGCAGGTTTATGGCCAGACCGAGAACTCCCTGATGATGGTGCTGCCAAGAGAAGACGTTTTGAGGAAGAAAGGTTCTATCGGATTGCCTGGTTTTTTCACCGAAGTTTTTATAGGAAATGAAAGGGGAAATGAATTACCCCCTGGTCAGATTGGTGAGATGGAGGCAAGGGGCCCGACAGTGATGACGGGTTATTTGGGTAACCCGGAACTGACTGCTCAGACTATTGTGGACGGCATTCTTCACACAGGTGATCTGGGATACAGGGATGAAGAGGGATATTTTTACATCGTGGACCGGGCAAAGGACATGTACCGAAGCGGTGGAGAAAATGTCTACCCGGCTGAGGTAGAAAAAGTCCTTCTCACCCACCCGGAGATATTGCAGGTGGCCATCATCGGGGTCCCTGATGATAAATGGGGTGAGACAGGGAAGGCGTTCATTTTGCCCAAACAGGGAGCAAAGCTTACTCGAGAAGAGGTCCTCCAGTTTCTTCAAGGAAAGGTGGCGAAGTTTAAGTTTCCAACTTACGTCGAGTTTCTGAGTGAACTTCCCATGACGAGCAGTGGAAAGATTAAAAAGGTGGAGTTGAAGGAAAAGTACGGCGTCAAGTTGAGTGAATCGTTTTCTCCGAAGGGGATGGGTTCCTGAGATTCAAGAGCCGGTCCGTTATTACGGAGGTTGAAGAATGGATGAATTGAGAAAGATCAGAGAAAAAAAGAAAAGGTGGAGCGCCCGGTTCCTCCAGGACAAGAAATTCTCTCCGGCCCAAACCTCCTGGGGAATGGATCTCAACACAGTCTATACGATGGACGATCTCTCGGATGTGGATTATCTGAAGGATATCGGATTTCCAGGGGATTTTCCCTTCTTGAGAGGCGTATATCCTTCCATGTACCGGGGAAGGCCCTGGACGATGAGGCAGTACGCAGGATATGGGACACCGGAAGAAACAAATACTTTATTTAAGTCTCTGTTAAACCAGGGGCAGATGGGCCTGAGTGTCGCTTTTGGTCTTCCCACCCAGATCGGGTTCGACTCGGACAATCCACTGGTAGAAGATGAGGTAGGTAGAGTTGGGGTGGCAGTGGATACCTTGAAAGACATGGAGATCATTTTTGAAGGCATTCCTTTAGACAAGATTACCACCTCTTTCACCATCAACCCCACAGCATCGATCATTCTGGCCATGTATATCGCTGTAGCTGAAAAACAGGGTGTTTCCCCAAAGCAAATCGGAGGAACCTTGCAGAACGATATCCTGAAGGAATATCTGGCAAGAGGAACGCAGATCTTTCCTTTAAGGCCCTCTCTCAGGTTGATCGGAGATATCATCGAATATTGTAAGGATAATGTCCCACGGATGAATACGATCAGCATCTGCGGGTATCATATGAGAGAGGCGGGTTGCAACCTCATTCAAGAGATTGCCTACGGCCTCTCCGATGCGATCGTCTATGTTGAAGAGGCCTTGAAAAGGGGAATCAATGTTGACGAATTTGCGCCAAGGCTCAGTTTCCTTTTTGGATGCGGGGTGAATCTTTTTGAAGAGGTAGCTAAACTGAGGGCGGCGAGGCGCCTGTGGGCAAAGATCATGAAAGAGAGGTTTGGAGCCAATAATCAAGAGTCGATGAAACTGCGGTTATTCAGCGGGTGCTTAGGCAGTGCATTTACATCAAAAGAGCCGTTGAATAACATTGTCCGAGGAACGATCATGGCATTGGTGGCGGTCCTTGCTGGTTGTCAGGCGATTCACGTTACCTCTTACGATGAGGCCTATACCATCCCCTCAGAGGAGGCACAAAGGACCGCCTTAAGAACGCAACAAATCATATTCTATGAGACGGACGTAGCGGCAGTGGCCGATCCGATGGGAGGCTCTTATTTCCTCGAGTATCTGACCAATAAGATTGAAGAAGAGGTCCAAGGGGTGATGGCGCAGATTGAAGAGAGAGGGGGAATCCTCAAAGGCATAGAGGATGGTTCCATTCAGCGGGAGATTACACGAGGGGCCTACGAATCGGAGAAGAAGATTCAGAATGGGGAGAAGGTGATCGTCGGAGTCAATAAGTTCGTCTCCGAAGAAAAGGAATACCCTATCCAAATTTACCCCACAGATAAGTCTGTTTGGAAGAAGCAGATATCCCGACTTAAGGAGGTAAAGGCAAAGAGAAATCAGAGGCTGGTAGACCTTGCCCTCGGCGAGATACGCCGGGTTGCAGCAGGAAAAAGCAATTTGATGGTTCCCATCTTTTCCGCTGTCTGTGAATACGCTACCGTGGGGGAGATATGCAACGCCCTCAAAGAGGTTTTCGGGGAATACAAAGAGATCGTTTGAGGATTGAAAAATGGATAACAAAGAGAGATTACCAAGAAGGATTTTAATTGCGAAGCCAGGACTCGATGGTCATGACAGAGGGGCAAAGGTTGTGGCTACAGCCCTTCGGGATGCAGGGTTTGAAGTGATCTATACCGGCTTGAGACAAACCGTTGACCAGATTGTGAATACGGCCATTCAGGAGGATGTGGATGTCATCGGCCTGAGCATATTGTCAGGTGTTCACATGGAATTGACAAAAAGGCTTGTCAAAAAATTGAGGGAGAGCGGGGCAGGAAATATCCCCGTGGCCGTTGGGGGAGTCATTCCTCCAGGTGATGTTGAGAAATTGAAAGAGGTGGGTGTGGCTGGTGTATTTTCTGTGGGAACTTCTTTTAAGAAGATCGTCGATTTTATCAGGAATATTTAAGCGTTTTGGTCCCTTACTTAAAACGGCAGAAAGGGGGTGATCAGGTCTTTAATGTTGTCATGGCATCAGTGTCTCAAAGCGAAGAGTCTCTGTGGAGGAAATTTCAAATACTTTTGGTCAGTATATTGATAGAAAGGAGGTAGGAACAATGGGTATTATCGGTAAACTTATCATCGGTTTAGTGATTGCAGTCTTCTTTTTAGTTGCTACTTCGGCTTATCCCGGAGCGGCCCAGGCAAAGGTCTTCAAGTTAGATCTGGCTTGTACCCTGCCCCTTGGGACGGCCATTGAGAAAACTTCTTATAAGTTCAGGGATCTGGTTAAGGAAAAGACAGGCGGTCAGGTCTTGGTTTCTGTTTACCCTGCAGGTCAACTTTATAAGGACAAGGATTTGGTGGAAGTGATTCCAAAGGGCGCCCTTGGAATAGGCACATGCAATATGGATTTCTGGACAGGGAGGAATGCTGGTTTCGGGATAATCACCGGCAATACATTTATTTTTGACGACTATGACCACTATTGGCGCTGGGAAGATGAGAAAAAGGTAAGGGCCGCCGTGGATGGCGCACTTAAAAAGCTCAATTGCAAACTCCTAAGTGGTATTGATTACGGCACTGCTCAGGTTATTGCAAAGAAAGAGCTCCGGACCCCTGCTGACTGGAAAGGAGCAAAGATAAGAAGTTATGGAGAACTCTGCGCCACTGCGGTTGAGGCCTTGGGTGGGAGGCCCACAGTTATCAGTTCTGCCGAACAATATGATGCCCTTATGAAGGGCGTTGTAGATGGGTGTATGACCGGTCCTCCCACCTTTGTGGTAAGAAAGCTTTACGAGGGAGCTAAGTATGTGATGAGAACTGACTTAGGGTTCCCTGAATTTTTGCTGATTATGAATTTAGACCTATTCAATAGCATGCCCGGGGAGATTCAGAAAAAGGTCCTGGAGGCGGCCCGAGAAGCTGAGTTATGGGGGCGGAAGGTTTGTCTGGATGAAAACAATGAATGGTGGAGGCAATTAGAAGGGCCTCTTAAGGAGAAATGGGGGTTGAAGGTTTATACTTTGACTCCTGCAGAATTTAAGGTATTGAAGGCTCTGGCGCTGCCAGCGCAGAAGGAGAGGATGATGAGATTATCCCCTGACCTGACAAAGACGTTGTTGGAAACAGTTGAAGCCACACACAAATAGGGTGAAGAAGGAGAGGCTATGTTTAGATTCGGGAAAATTATAGATGCCTGCTCCAGAGTTTTCGGTTTTGTTGCAGGAGCCCTTGTCCTGGCAATAGCGCTGATAACGACCTATGAGGTCTTTATGCGTTTTGTCCTGGGCTCGCCAACCCTTTGGACCCAGGACTACAGCATCTATTGCCTTGTGGGTCTGGCATTCCTTGCTTCCGCCTACACCCTTTGGAAGGGGAAGCATATTCGCGTAGATTTCTTTCTTGAGCGTCTGTCTCTGGAGAATAAATCGTTGTGGATGTCATCGGCCTGAGCATATTGTCAGGTGTTCACATGGAATTGACAAAAAGGCTTGTCAAAAAATTGAGGGAGAGCGGGGCAGGAAATATCCCCGTGGCCGTTGGGGGAGTCATTCCTCCAGGTGATGTTGAGAAATTGAAAGAGGTGGGTGTGGCTGGTGTATTTTCTGTGGGAACTTCTTTTAAGAAGATCGTCGATTTTATCAGGAATATTTAAGCGTTTTGGTCCCTTACTTAAAACGGCAGAAAGGGGGTGATCAGGTCTTTAATGTTGTCATGGCATCAGTGTCTCAAAGCGAAGAGTCTCTGTGGAGGAAATTTCAAATACTTTTGGTCAGTATATTGATAGAAAGGAGGTAGGAACAATGGGTATTATCGGTAAACTTATCATCGGTTTAGTGATTGCAGTCTTCTTTTTAGTTGCTACTTCGGCTTATCCCGGAGCGGCCCAGGCAAAGGTCTTCAAGTTAGATCTGGCTTGTACCCTGCCCCTTGGGACGGCCATTGAGAAAACTTCTTATAAGTTCAGGGATCTGGTTAAGGAAAAGACAGGCGGTCAGGTCTTGGTTTCTGTTTACCCTGCAGGTCAACTTTATAAGGACAAGGATTTGGTGGAAGTGATTCCAAAGGGCGCCCTTGGAATAGGCACATGCAATATGGATTTCTGGACAGGGAGGAATGCTGGTTTCGGGATAATCACCGGCAATACATTTATTTTTGACGACTATGACCACTATTGGCGCTGGGAAGATGAGAAAAAGGTAAGGGCCGCCGTGGATGGCGCACTTAAAAAGCTCAATTGCAAACTCCTAAGTGGTATTGATTACGGCACTGCTCAGGTTATTGCAAAGAAAGAGCTCCGGACCCCTGCTGACTGGAAAGGAGCAAAGATAAGAAGTTATGGAGAACTCTGCGCCACTGCGGTTGAGGCCTTGGGTGGGAGGCCCACAGTTATCAGTTCTGCCGAACAATATGATGCCCTTATGAAGGGCGTTGTAGATGGGTGTATGACCGGTCCTCCCACCTTTGTGGTAAGAAAGCTTTACGAGGGAGCTAAGTATGTGATGAGAACTGACTTAGGGTTCCCTGAATTTTTGCTGATTATGAATTTAGACCTATTCAATAGCATGCCCGGGGAGATTCAGAAAAAGGTCCTGGAGGCGGCCCGAGAAGCTGAGTTATGGGGGCGGAAGGTTTGTCTGGATGAAAACAATGAATGGTGGAGGCAATTAGAAGGGCCTCTTAAGGAGAAATGGGGGTTGAAGGTTTATACTTTGACTCCTGCAGAATTTAAGGTATTGAAGGCTCTGGCGCTGCCAGCGCAGAAGGAGAGGATGATGAGATTATCCCCTGACCTGACAAAGACGTTGTTGGAAACAGTTGAAGCCACACACAAATAGGGTGAAGAAGGAGAGGCTATGTTTAGATTCGGGAAAATTATAGATGCCTGCTCCAGAGTTTTCGGTTTTGTTGCAGGAGCCCTTGTCCTGGCAATAGCGCTGATAACGACCTATGAGGTCTTTATGCGTTTTGTCCTGGGCTCGCCAACCCTTTGGACCCAGGACTACAGCATCTATTGCCTTGTGGGTCTGGCATTCCTTGCTTCCGCCTACACCCTTTGGAAGGGGAAGCATATTCGCGTAGATTTCTTTCTTGAGCGTCTGTCTCTGGAGAATAAATCGTTAATGATAATAACCGCTGACCTATTGAGCCTGGTCTACATAGGCCTCCTCGCCCGGTATAGCTTAGATATGTTTGCCGAGAGCTTCGCCACAATGGCCACTTTCCCCACGCCCATCAGACCCCTAAGGTGGCCGGTCTACGGTTTACTCTTTTTCGGCATCGCTATGCTTCTAATCCAGCAAATCAAAGAGATCATCTGCCAAATCGGCTCTCTGGTTCGAAAGAATCAAGCAAAAGAGATTTCTATTAAGGGGAAGTCTTTTCTTTTTGTATTTCTCTGGCTTGCCATCGTTGGCGCCGGGGTATGGATAACATTGCAGATAAACACCGTGGCCGGTCTAATCTTTCTCCTTTTTGCCCTGATGTTTGGCGGGATTCCAGTGGCCTTTTCCCTTGGAAGTCTCGGTCTGATTGGATTCTTCTATTTTGGTGGAATGAGACTGATAAGTGCTGCAAGCCCCCAGGTAGCATTTCAGGCGATGGATAGTTACATCCTCCTTGCCATTCCCCTCTTCGTCCTTTGCGGCCAGATATTCAGCAGCGGCAAAATAGGCAAATTACTCCTCGATTTGATGAGTAAGTTGCTCAGCGGGGTTCCCGCTGGATTGATTGGGGCTTCGATATTTTCCTGCGCTGTCTTTGCAGCCATCACCGGTTCAAGTGTTGCCTGCGCTGCCACTATTGGACTCTTTGCCCTCCCGGTGCTTAAAGAGAAGGGATATAACAGGAATCTTAGCTATGGAACCCTCGCAGCAGGAGGCACACTGGGTATCCTCATCCCTCCCAGCGCCAGCGCAATCATTTATTGCTCAGTAACCAGGGAATCTCTTGGGGCCCTCTTCATGGCTGGTTTTGTGCCTGGTGTGATCCTGGCCCTGATATTTGCTGCTTATGCGATGATAGTTTCGGTGCGAAAGGGCGAATATGAGAGGCCGGAGAGGACATCATTTAAAGAGAAGTTGGTGGCGATAAAGGAGAGCATCTGGGCCCTTGGAGCGCCAATCCTCATCCTCGGAGGCATCTACGCTGGTATTTTCACCCCGACAGAAGCCGGCGCAGTGGCTGTAATCTACAGCTTGATAGTGGCCATGGCAACAAAAGAAATTCGGCTGAAGGATATCCCCGCAGTATTAATGGACTCAATTACGACGAGCGGCTTCATTCTACTGATTGTAGTCGGAGCCATCCTTTTTGGTGACATCTTGACCCGACTTCAGGTGCCGCAGGAGGCTTCAAGAATTATCTCTGAAATTGGACTCTCCCGATGGGTGGTGCTCATAGGGGTTATGGTCCTGTGGCTGATTATGGGCATGTTTTTGGAGGTGGTCTCAATCCTCCTGATAACCATTCCCATCGTCTATCCTGTGATCTTGTCACTCGGTTTTGATGGTGTCTGGTTTGGCGTAATCGCCACACTGAATATGGAATTGGCTTTGCTCACTCCACCAGTGGGGTTGAACCTTTATGTGATTAAGGGAATATCGGGTGATAGCCTGGAAAATATTGTTAAAGGGACTTGGCCTTTCTTTTCCCTTCTTGTCATTGGGATTATCCTTCTTTGTTTCTTTCCTGAGATTGCCCTCTGGCTTCCCTCCTCAATGAAGATAATAAGGTAGGGGGGTTTGCGGGATCGAAAAAAGGGTGTATCAAGCTCTTTTCGAATAAAGCCAATTTTTATTTCCCTTGCTTTGGCCCGAGTGGAAAGAAGGCTGAGATTCAAACAAACTCACAAATACATTATACGAGGAGGGAGTAGCAATAATGAAGGGAGCGAAGTTTTTTTCTGCGGTGATTTGTGGAGTTTTTTTGTTGGGAGTGGGATTGGCTTACGCCAAACCAGCACAGAAGGTCTTCAAGATAAATTTAGCCAGCACTCTGCCCTTAGGCCATCACCTGGAAAGGGCCTGTTATGAGTTTGCCAAAGTTGTTAAGGAAAAGACCGAGGGCAGGGTTTTGGTTACCGTCTACCCGGCCGGTCAGCTTTATAAGGATAAGGACTTGCCCGAAGTCATTCCTACTGGCGCCTGCGATATGGGGATGTGTAACTCGGATGTCTGGACCGGCAGAGATGCTGCCCTGGGACTGTTAACAGGTAATTCATTTCTTTTTGATGGCTGGGAGCACTGCTGGAGGTGGTCCAATAACCAGGAGGTGAGAGCAGCCCTCGATGCGACGTTTAAGAGGTTTAACTGCAAATTTCTCGGCCTTATGGATTATGGCACCAGCACTGTAATTGCCAAAAAGAAATTTCTCACCGTGGATGATTGGAAAGGGACAAAACTTCGTGCTGCTGGGGAGATCTTTGCCAAAGGCGTAATGGCTCTGGGAGCCAGGCCCACCGTCATCAGTTCTGCGGAGTAGTACGATGCCCTTATGAAGGGTGTTGTCGATGGGGTTATGACCGGTCCATCAACTTTTGTGCTTAGGAAGCTATATGAGGGAGCTAAGTACCCTCTAAAGGAACCCCTTACCCTTGCCATATTCGTTTTTCTCATGAATCTTGACCTATGGAAGAGTATGCCGGCGGACATTCAAGCAAAGGTTGGTGAGGCAGCCCGGCATAGCGAACTATGGGCCAGGGAGGCTTGCCAGAAAGATGAGCAAGGATATTGGAAGCAACTGGAGGGACCTCTAAAGGAGAAGTGGGGGCTTGAGGTATATACCGTCCCAAAGGCGGAATTCACAAAATGGAGAGACAAGGTAGCGCCTGTCCTTAAGGAATATCTGATGAAACTTTCTCCCGATCTATCAAAGAAGCTCTTTGATAGGGCTGAGGCCACACGTTAAATATAGAGTGTTGGGAATACCATTCAGAAAGAACTCATCAGTAATGTGGGAGCAGTAAGGGAGGGGCGAGTGAAGTCCTCCCTACTCTATGTAACTGAGAAAGGAGAAAGTTATACCTCAGCATGAGGCTTCATATCCATTACCATTTTCTAGTGGTTGTTTGTTGCTTTTTCGTTTCAGCAAGTTATGGTTTATTCTATTCCTTTGGAG
>Ga0210049_1001934_pt1 | contig 19468 bp, 21 predicted proteins | sample CryGeyCG2014_300_2_FD_183964 | JGI IMG/M metagenome (GOLD analysis project Ga0210049, IMG submission 183964) | Groundwater microbial communities from aquifer - Crystal Geyser CG06_land_8/20/14_3.00 (SPAdes) (version 2) | ecosystem: Environmental > Aquatic > Deep subsurface > Groundwater | place... | reverse complement strand
ATCGTCTATCTGTTATATTACGTTAGCGAAAGTTCAGAGGGGTTTAAAGAATAGATGGAGCTTCCTTTTCGATACATCCTGACTGTCTCAGAACTCACCCAAGAGATCAAAGGTATTCTTGAAGATAAATTTCCTGATGTTTGGGTCGAGGGAGAAATTTCAAACCTTCGGATTCCACCCTCTGGGCACATCTACTTCACTTTGAAAGATGATTTCAGCCAGATTCGTACAGTCCTCTTTAAGATGCAAGCTCGAACCCTTCGTTTCGTCCCTGAAGACGGCTTTCAGGTCATTTGCGGGGGGAGGGTCAGTCTTTATGAAAAGAGGGGAGATTATCAGCTAATTTTAAAATCGATAGAACCTAAAGGAATTGGGGCTCTTCAACTGGCTTTTCTTCAGTTAAGAGAGAAACTTGAGAAAGAAGGTTTTTTTGATCTGGCTCAAAAAAAACCGATCCCGATGGTCCCAGAAAAAATTGGGATTGTCACTTCTCCCACTGGAGCCGTCATTCAAGATATGCTCCATATTCTTGAACGACGGTTTGAAAATCTTCATATCCTTCTCTTTCCAGTTCGGGTTCAAGGGGAGGGGGCTTCGTCAGAGATTGCTGAAGCTATAAAATATTTCAATAAATTTACAGATGTGGATGTCATCATCGTTGGCCGGGGAGGGGGATCCCTCGAGGACCTATGGGCTTTTAATGAGGAAGCGGTGGCAAGGGCCATTCATCATTCTAAAATCCCCATCATCTCTGCCGTAGGCCATGAGACCGATTACACCATCGCAGACTTTGTAGCTGATTTAAGAGCATCCACACCCTCTGCTGCCGCAGAATTGGTGGTCAGGGATAAAAGGGAAATAAAAAAGATCCTTCACTATTTAGGGGGTCGGTTGGAGAATCAAATGCTCCAAATTTTACAAGGATATCGAACAGATTTATTCCATCTCAGAAAGATTTTTAAAGAGCCTGAAAAGCAGATTGAGGAATATTTTTTAAGGGTGGATGATCTCGTTAACCGACTTCGTCTTCTAACCACATGGACTCTTAAAAGAAGGGGAGAAAAGTGCTTACACCTCAGTGAAAGCTTACTCCTTCGAAACCCTATGCAAAGGGTAAAAAACCTTCGATTTTTTATTTTTGAGGCAAAGAAGCGCCTGGGGCAAAACATCAAATATTCCATTGAGATCCAACGGCAGAGAGTTGGAGGAATTTTGGGGAAGTTAGATTCATTGAGCCCCCTTTCTATCCTTCAAAGAGGGTACAGCATTACCCGTAAGCTTCCTTCGTTACAAATTTTAAGAGATGCTGCCCACGTGAAACAAGGAGACAAAGTAGAGGTAAAACTTTACCAGGGAACCCTGCTCTGTGATGTTGAAAAAACGGAAAAGTCTTGACGATCATAGGCTTAAAGATTTAGTATTAATTGTTTAAATACAAATTTTTGACCCTCCATTCCGGTGCCTAGGCGGTGGGGAGGGAAGATAAGGGGCGGGAATGCCAAAAGAAAAGTTTGAAGAGGCGCTCAATAAGCTGGAAAAGATGGTTTCTAAATTGGAGGAAGGGGATATTCCTTTGGAAGAATCCTTGAAACTCTTTGAAGAAGGAATCCGGCTTTCGCGGTTTTGTAACCAAAAACTGGATGAAGCAGAGAAGAAAGTGGAGATTCTTTTGAAAGGGAAGAATGGAATCCTGAAGGCACATCCTTTTGAGCCTTCGATGAACTCAAGCCAGACTCCTCTGGCTAACTCGGAGGAGGAGGAGGATTAATAAAAAAGTAATGTCAAATGTCGCATGAAGCGATGAACCGAAGGTGAATAAAGTTCAAATTTTGAAATAAAGGTTAAGGCTGAGGTTCAGGTTAAAGTTAGAAAGATTAAGTTCTAATTCTTAGCCTAAACCTTAACCTTGGCCTGAATTTTGAGGTAGCTTGGATGGATATTAAAAAATATCTTCAAGAGAAAAAAGAGATTGTGGATTCAGCTCTTGAGAAATATTTTCCAAACCGCCTTAACTCAGGCGGAGAGGGGATATTTCCGACTTCCCTTCACAAGGCGATTCGGTACAGCCTCTTTGCTGGAGGCAAACGGATTCGACCCATTTTATCCATGGCTGCCTTTGAAGCAGTAGGAGGAAAGGGAGGTGGGATTCTTCCTTTTGCCTGTGCCTTAGAGATGATCCATACTTACTCTCTCATCCATGACGATCTACCTGCTCTGGACAATGATGACTATCGTAGGGGGAGACCCACCTGCCATAAAGCATTTGGAGAGGCGATCGGGATTTTAGCCGGAGATGCCCTCCTGACAGAAGCCTTTAAATTGATGACGAACAGAGTGATTCAAGAGTTTTGTCTTCGGGATGGAGGATTGGCGCTCGATGTGATCAATGAGGTGGCTCAAGCTGCAGGAATGTTGGGAATGGTTGGGGGACAGGTGTTGGACATTGAATCAGAAGGGAAGAAAGTGGATCTTCCCACGCTACAATATATTCATACCCATAAAACCGGAGCACTGATCCTGGTTTCGGTCCGGGTGGGAGCCAAGTTAGGGGGCGCAAAGGAAGAAACGTTGAAGGGTTTCACGCACTATGGGGAAAGGATTGGGCTTGCTTTTCAAATTGCTGATGATATTTTAAATGTCGAAGGGAAGGCCGAACTGCTCGGCAAAAAAACAGGGAGTGATCTTTTTAGAGGGAAGGCCGCTTATCCTTCTTTATTAGGACTTGAAGAGTCGAAGAGGAGAGCCAAGGAATTAGTAGAATTGGCAGCGGATTCCATCCGTTCATTTGGACCTGAGGCTGAGCCGCTGGAGAAGATCGCTTGGTTTATCCTTTCAAGAGAAAATTGATCAAAGGAATATTGACCCCGTAGTGGTTTTATATAGGTTGTGACATTCACTGCATGGCAATGATAGATTCATATAGCCTATTAACAGGAATCACTTTTTTTAACAACAGGGTTGACCGATGACAAAAGTGTTGGATCAGATACAAACCTCTCATGATGTTAAGAAATTAGACTCTGAGGAATTGGAGAGACTTTGCTATGAGATACGAGAAGAGATCCTCTCCACTGTTTCAAAAAATGGAGGACACCTCGCTTCGAATCTGGGTGTGGTGGAGTTGACCACTGCCCTTCACTACGTTTTCGACTTCCCGAGGGACAAATTGGTATGGGATGTGGGCCATCAAAGTTATGCCCATAAGCTTTTAACAGGAAGAAAAGATCGCTTCCATACCTTGAGACAATACGAGGGGATCAGCGGGTTTCCGAAAAGGGATGAGAGTGTTTATGATGCCTTCGATTCCGGCCATAGCGGTACCTCCATCTCTTCTGCCCTTGGAATGGCAGAGGCCAGAAGACTCAAAGGCGAAGAGGGAAGGGTCATCGCTGTGATCGGGGATGGATCGATGACTGCAGGCCTTGCCTTTGAAGGCCTCAATCAGGCGGGACACATTAACCAAGATCTCATCGTTATCCTGAATGATAATGAGATGTCCATCTCGCGCAATGTGGGAGCTCTCTCCTCTTACCTCAACCGGTTAATGACTGGTCAATTTGTAAACCGTTTTCGAGACGAGATGAAGGGCTTTTTAGAAACCCTTCCTGGAATCGGAAAGTCAGTCCTCCGGTTTGCCAAACAGGCAGAGGAGTCGCTGAAAGGTTTCTTCATGCCAGGCCTCCTTTTTGAGGAATTGGGTATGCAATATATCGGCCCGATCGATGGTCATCGTTTGGATTACTTGATCGAGACCTTTCAAAATATTAAAAAATTGAGGGGGCCCATTCTCGTCCATGTGATCACCAAAAAGGGAAAAGGGTATCCCCCTGCAGAGATGAATCCTGACCGTTTCCATGGCGTCCCACCTTTTGTCATCGAGACAGGAGAACTTAGAAGTGATTCTTCAAAGAAACTTCCCACCTATACAGAGGTTTTTGGGGAAACGCTCTGCCAGTTGGCGATTGAGAATAAGCGCTTGATCGCTATCACGGCCGCCATGCAGAATGGAACAGGTCTGGAAGAATTTGCAAGGAAATTTCCTGATCGATTCTATGACATTGGCATTGCGGAACAGCATGCAGTCACCTTTGCCGCGGGGCTTGCCCTTGAAGGGATGAAACCTGTGGTCGCCATTTACTCCACCTTTTTACAAAGGGCTTATGACCAGGTTCTTCAGGATGTTTGTTTGCAAAACCTTCCAGTCGTCTTTGCATTAGACCGTGGAGGAATTGTGGGAGAGGATGGCCCGACCCACCACGGTCTGTTTGATTTTTCTTATCTCCGTCACATCCCGAACCTAATCGTCATGGTTCCCAAAGATGAAAATGAATTTCAACATATGATCAAGACCGCTACGGAGTGTCCCACCCCGGTAGCCTTCCGGTATCAGAGGGGGAAAGGGGTCGGAGTCAAGAAAGAGTCGGCCCTCCAATCGATCGACATTGGAAAAGGAGAAATTCTGAGGGAGGGCGAAGATATTCTCATTATCGCCTTGGGTTCCACTGTTTATCCATCCCTTCGCGCGGCAGAAAAGTTGGCAGATGTTGGGGTCCAGGCGGCCGTGATCAATAGCCGATTTCTCAAACCTTTGGATGGGAACCTCCTATGCGATTGGGCCCAGAGGACCGGGAAGATCCTTACCGTTGAGGAAAATGTTCTTCAAGGAGGTTTCGGAAGTGCGGTGCTCGAACTCTTTCAAGAGAGAAGCCTTTTTTCAATCCAAGTGAAACGCCTGGGGATTCCTGACACTTTTGTAGAGCATGGACCACAAACTCTCTTGAGAGAAAAATATGGAATCGATGAGAACGGAATTTTTAAAGGCGTGAAGGAGATGCTTGGAGAAAGACGGTCAGAATTGATTCATCAGAGCTTATCTAAAACCTCTGTGAGCAGAGCCCATCCCAACCCCAAATAAATTTGCCCAGGTTCTGTCCTACCCATGGACAGGGCGGCTGATCGAGTTCATCTTTGTGATACGGTGAGAAAGGAGCGCTTAGACAAACTTTTAGTGGAGAAAGGGAGCGTACGAACTCGTGAGAGAGCAAGAGCCTTAATCATGGCAGGGAGAGTTGCTGTCGAAGGGAAGATCATTGATAAACCTGGAACTCAAATAAATGGTGACGCCCAGTTCCAACTGCAAGGAGAGGATTCCTCTTATGTGAGTCGTGGGGGTGAAAAATTGGAAGGAGCCATCAAGGCCTTTGGAATTGATCCCAAGGGGATGGTGGTGATGGATGTAGGGGCTTCCACAGGAGGGTTCACGGATTGTGTTCTTCAAAAAGGGGCACAGAAGGTTTATGCCGTGGATGTTGGATATGGACAGCTGGCATGGAAACTTCAAAAAGACCCCCGGATCGTGAACCTGGAGAGAAAAAATATTCGTTATCTACCAAGAGAGGAGGTTCAAGAAGAAACAGATTTGATCCTCATCGATACCTCTTTCATCTCCATTGAGAAATTTCTTCCTCACCTCCTTGGGTTTCTTAAAAAAGGAGGAGCCATCCTCAGCCTCATCAAACCCCAATTTGAGGTGGGGAAGGGAGAAGTGGGCAAAGGAGGGGTGGTCAGGGACAAGGCATTGCATGAAAAAGTGATTGATAGGATTTCAAAGTTCAGTCGAGGACTGGGGCTGAAGGTACTGGGTGTCACGGAATCTTCACTGCTTGGCCCCAAAGGGAATAAGGAGTTTTTCATCTACCTGAAAAAAGAGAATGAAAAGGATGGGAAAACCAAAGGAACCCGAACCAGCTAAACTCTTTATGAGCCTTATTGCTTTAGAACATGACCTCTTCCATCAAGGAGTGAAAGACCTCCGTTCGGCCTTTGGCGAGGCCGACACGATCAGCGAAAGGTTCCCCTTTGATCTTACCGATTATTATACCCAGGAGATGGGAAAACCTCTTTTCCGTCACTTCATTACTTTCGAACGACTCATTCCCATTCCCATCCTCCCTGATATTAAACAGGCCACGAATCGCCTCGAAGAAAAGCATGTCGCTCTCAATGGAAACCGTCGAATCAACATCGACCCGGGATACATTTGTTTAGAGCATGTGATCCTTGCCACGACCAAGGGTTATACTCATCGGCCCTATCTCAGGGATGGTATTTATGCTGATTTAACATTGATCTATCGGAATAAGTCCTTTCAACCTTTGGAGTGGACCTATCCCGATTATCGACAAGGGGAGGTCATCACGCTCTTTAACCAATTTCGGAAAAAATACTTAGATGATTTAAGAGGAGGAAAACACCGTCCATGTTGAAATCGATGACAGGTTTTGGAAGGGCAGAAGGGGATACGACTTTAGGAAAGGTGGTCGTGGAGTCCCGCTCCGTGAATCACCGATATAGTGACATCAACCTCAAACTCCCTAAACGTCTGAGTCTTTTCGAAACCCGTATTAAAGAGATCATCCGATCCCAAGTGTCGAGAGGTAGGATCGATGTTTCACTAAGGCTGGACAACTTGGGAGAGGAAAAGGTTCAACTCAGTGTGGATCTCGATCTTGCCGAGCAGTATTACCGAGTCCTTCATGCTTTGAAAGAGAAGCTTCAACTGAAAGATGAAATCACCTTAAATTTGTTGGCCGGGGCGAAGGACTTGATTACCGTAAAAGAAGAATTGGGGGATATAGACCCTTACTGGCAGGAGGTTCTTCCGATCTTGAAGCAATCTTTTAAAAATATGGACGACATGAAGCGGTTAGAAGGAGAATCCCTATCCAAAGATCTTCAACAACGTTTGGAGCGCATTGCTAAACAGTTGCAATGGATCAAACAGCAATTTCCTCCCCGCCTCAAGGCCACTCTTACCCGACTTCATGATAGAATTCGGTCTCTTTTGGAAGGGATGGAGATTGATCCCTCGCGTTTTGAACAGGAGGTCGCCTTGCTGGCAGAACGGACAGACATCACAGAAGAGATTGTCCGGGCAGAAAGTCACTTGGCTCAATTTAGCACTTTGTTAGAAGGGAATGAACCGGTCGGTCGGAAAATGGATTTTTTACTCCAGGAGATTCACCGGGAGGTGAACACCGTCAGCGCCAAGGCCAGTGATGCAGAGATCTCCCAGAGGGCGGTAGAGATGAAGTCTGAACTGGAAAAGATTCGGGAGCAGGTGCAAAATATCGAATGAGTTTTGTATACGAAAAGGGGTTTGGGTTCAAGCACGAGATGAGTGAAAAAGGAGCAGGGTTGATTTTTATCATCTCTGCGCCATCGGGTGCAGGGAAAACCACTTTGGTCAGAGAGGTAATCCAACAGTTGTCAGGCCTTCAATTCTCTGTTTCCTTTACCACCCGTTTGCCCCGGCCGGATGAGAAGGAGGGGGAGGACTATCACTTCGTTTCCCATTCCATCTTTCAGAAAATGGTGGAAAGAAATGAATTCTTAGAGTGGGCAGAAGTGCTGGGGAATCGGTATGGGACTCCTCGGCCTGATTTGAAAAAATTGGAGTCAGAAGGGATCGACCTGATTCTGGATATCGATACGCAGGGAGCAAAGAAGGTGATGAAGGAGATTGGCAAACCCGTATTGATTTACCTCCTTCCTCCTTCTCTAAAAGTTCTGAGAGAACGATTGATTAATAGAGGGGCGGACTCCCTCGAGATGGTTAAATTTCGTTTGTCAAATGCCAAAAGAGATATGGAAGAGGCCTATGGGTACCATTATGTGATCATTAATGATAGAATTGAGGATGCCATTGAGAAATTAAAGTCCATCATCATTGCAGAAAGATGTCGAAGGGGTAAGGATTTAACTCTCGAGGAAAATAAGAAAAAATGGGAGGAAAAGAATGGCTAGAATAACTGTAGAAGATTGTCTGAGAGAGGTGGAGAGCCGGTTTGAGCTGGTGATTTTGGCAGCCAGAAGAGCGAAGATGATCATGAAAGGCGCCAAGCCATTAGTCGATGCGGATAACCGGTCCATTGTGACGGCTCTTCGAGAGGTGGCGGCTGGTAAGGTGGGGGTTAAGCGTCCCGAAGACAAAGAGAAAGGGAGCGAACTTTCTGACGATGGCTCATGAAAAAAGGTCTCAGGGACATGAAAGAGGCAGAGAACACTCAGGGGACCGGATTGATTGCAGACCCCGTTTATCATTACATTGTGATGACCGACCGGATAGAAGGGGAGGAAACAGAAAGGGGTGTGATCGATACCCCCTGGGTCCAGCGCCTTCGACGCATCTTTCAACTACAGAGCGCTCGCTGGGTATTTCCCACAGCCGAGCATACTCGTTTTCAACACTCTCTTGGGACCATGCATGTCGCGGGGACTTTTTCTGAACAGCTTTATCCCTTTCTCTTCAAGATTTTCAAAGCAGACCTTCCCTCTTTCCCCTATGTAGAAGAACTCCTTCGCCTGGCTGGGCTCCTCCATGATATCGGACATGGTCCCTTCTGCCATTTTTTTGATGAGCAATATCTTTCTCGGTTCAAAACGAATCATGAGGAGATAGGTCAACATCTCATCCGAGAAAAAATTTCTCCCCTTTTAAAGGGAATCCGGCGAAGTCCCCACGGTCTGTTTAAAAAAGCAGAAGTCATTGATCCGGAGCAGGTTGCCTTCCTCATCAAGAGGCCTCAAAAGAAGGAGGGAAGAAAACATCCGAGATGGTTGGACTTCCTCCAGCAACTCTTTCGAGGAATCTTCACCTTCGATAATATCGATTATGTGTTGCGAGATGCCTATATGACCGGGGTTTCCATCGGTCCGGTGGATTGGAGGAGACTCCTTTACTACACCTCCTTTCGCCAAGAGGGATTGACTTTGGATAAAAGAGGAATGGATGCATTGGCCATGTTTCTCAATGCGCGTCTCTATCTTTACTCAAATGTTTATTATCACCGCACCACCCGTTCCATTGATCTTCAGCTTCAGGAAATATTTAAAGAGACGATGGAGATTCTATGCCCGTTTCATCCTTTGGAGGAGATAGACCGATACCTCTCGCTCACAGACTGGTTTGTGATGGAGAAGGTATCGGAGTGGAAAGGATCTTTATCGCCTCGGGAAAGGCAATTGGGAGAGAAGTGGGCTGAAGTGCTTTTGAGAAAGTTGAAATGGAGTAGTGTCTTTGAGGAAAAACTCACCCTAAGAGAGATGGAAATGGGACGACCGATTTTTTTAAAACCCGAAGAGGTGAAACAGAGGATCAAAGCCTTTTTACCGAAACGCCTGAAAGAGCTAGAATTCCACGTCGATATGGCTCACCATGACCCGAGGCCCCTCAATCCCTGGCATGAATCAAAGGAGGGGACCCTTCTGATCTTTGATCCGGGGTCGAAAAGAATATCGAGGGAACCCCTGAAAAGACTATTTCAATATATCCCAGCAAAAGTGGCCATTTGCCGAGTCTATGCCCCGACCCATCGTTTTGATAAGGAATTAGGACGGGCTGCTCGGCGTGCCCTGACCCTAGAAGGAAACTTGGAGAGCTTTGAGACGAATGTTTAAAAAGGATGGCCCAACCCCCGCATGGCTCCTCAGGGGCGTTATCTCCATATCGAACCGATGCCTGGAGGGAGGGCGCTGATCGATTTCAATCGTGCCTATAACCCCTTCTGCGAGTTTAACGAAAAATATACCTGCCCCTATGCCCCAGAAGAAAACCGACTGGAGATCGCCATTCGAGCAGGAGAGAAGCGTTTCCGCTGAAGGAATCGGCACTTTCTTTATCAAAGTGAAACCTTGTCTTAGGCCATGGGCCATGTTAATATGATAGCTAAGATCATTCATCATTGGGAATTGATTTTTAGGTTTGGCGCTTAGATAAAATTTAGAAGAAGAGAGAAAGGAATAGTGGGCGTGGAAAAGAACGGGTATCGGAAACAAGCAATGGAAATATACCAATTTATCAGCGACCATCTCTACTTCAACCGTCCAGATATGGAAATTAAAGGAGAGCGTTTTAATTCGGCGATCCTGCTAAGCCTTCTTACCGGCCTGAAGAAGGGAAAGGAATTGATTATTGGAGAACCAGGGTTGGGGAAGACAACCTCCGCAGAATATGTCTGCTCCCTCATCTACCAATTTCCATTGGGCGTGATTTGGGGGAGTGAGGTTTCAGGGCACCCGGAACAAACAGAGGAAAAAATTATTGGCAGACCGGATCTGGGCAGATTGAATCGAGGCGAGGAGGATGTGGTGTGGACCAATTTTTCCCAAATCCCAGTAAAAATTGTGGATGAGATCAATCGCCTTCCAGAAACCAAACAGAGCATGATCCTGGATGGGGTGGATCGAGGGAATTGGGAATACCTCAATGAGATGATCATTAACGAGGAATACTGTCTTTTTGCCACCGCCAATTATCAAGATGGAGGGACCAATACCATCATCGCTCCTCTGGTGGATCGATTCGATGTCATGGTGGAGTCGAGATACCCTGGGGCCAATCTTTCTTTTCTCATTGGGAAGGATAAGCGAAAAGATCATATCCTTAGACATTCGAAGTATGAAAAGGAGCTTTATCACATTCTGAAATCCAAGATCGCTTATGAGAGGAAGATTTCTAAAATGGAAGAAGTTTGTAATGCCTACGGGGAATATCTTGATGAAGTATTAGGGGTCAAGTCCTTTCAGAGACAAGACCGTGATCAAATTCGTGCAGAGATGGAAAGTTTAGAGTTGGACCTCGATGCCAGCGCCTTTACTCGAATGCTTCTCGCTGAATTGTCTTTCTGTGAACGGTTTGGGCAGAAACGGGTTGTCGAAAACTGTGAAGAGGGGTGTCACTATACGGAATATCTCTGCCGCCAAATTAAAAATTGTGCCTCCAATCGACTCCCTTCCTCTATAAAGCAGTATGCGCAGGGATTGGCATGGTTGATGGAGGATTCTGAGATCGACATCGAACATATCAAGGCAGTCATTCCCTATACGTTGGCCCATCGGATCCAATGGAAGGACGAGGTCCTTTCTCAGAAAGAGAGATCGAAAAGGGATGATCCCTTCCCTATTTTTCTTGCAAAGGAAGCGGTGAAAACAGTTTCTCAGAGATATCGAGAACAGAGCGAACATCTGAAAGATGCCTTGGCGGTCGGATCGAAGGTTTTTCAAGGGGGGGATTTGGAACCCTTGGAAGGGGATCACCCCCTTTATGTGGAAGTTAAAAAAGACATCGATACCCGAAGGAGCTAAGGCGGGAACGTTTTTTTCTATCGTGTTTTTGAGAGGCTAGATTTAATGATGAAATCCCCCACCCCGCCAAAAAAGAGTTCCATTCTCCCCCCAGACAAAGAAAGCTGGATAACCAAGAATCCCTTTGAGGAATTTAAAACCTTTGCTGCCCCCACCCCTGACCTCCCCCTGGATCAGATTGTCCAATCCACCGAGGCGGTGATGGATCGGATCCGCCGGGGATACGAGAAACTTTTAGAAGAGGAGGCCAAGGAACTTGTCTGGATGGTGCAATACAATACGATCATCAAGGCTTATGAGGTGGCGGAGAAATATGTAAGGGAGGTCGATTATACGGCAGAGGATATTGAAGACTTTTGCTTTGCTTTAGAGAACACCCAAAGGATTCCGTATCTCATCCCAGGACCAGCCGGCGTCTACATTTCTGCATTATGTAACTACGCAATGGAAGAAGAGATCGTCCTCAAGCTTTCTGAGCTGAAGACAGAGATCAATCTCATTGGATTTCGACTTTCAAAAGGAAAGCGATTGATGATCGAGGGAGATACCGGCGATTTCACGGGCATTGGCCTTGAGGGGGGGGAGTTAGTCATTGAGGGAAATTCAAAGAACTGGACAGGGGCAGGGATGAGGGGGGGAAAAATTTTGATCAAGAAGAACATCGGCCTCCATACGGGTGAATGGATGATGGGAGGAGAAATTTATGTAGGGGGAAGGGTTAGGGGGCTTGGAAATATTGTCGAGGGGAAGGTCTACGAGAGGGATAAACTCGTTTATCCAGGAAAAGTGCGGTATCCCAATCTTTATTACTAAAGATGAAGAGAAGATTTGTTGAACCTCAGCGATTAAGGATGGAAGAACAACATTATCAATCGATCATTGAAGAGATTTGGCCCAAGTTGAGGAGAAAACATCTCTATCCTGAGATCCCTATGCCCAAGGTCAAGGGGATCCCTGACCCGGAGCAGGGTGAGGGTGAAGAGGGAGAAGGCGTTGGGTTGGAGATGAAACAGAAGCAGATGACCATCAATGGTGCTTTTGTTTCACAAATGAAAGACAAGATGCCTGAAAAAAGAGTCATCGAGGCTCTTCTCGATCATGGGATTACCCATTACACCTTCTGCCCATGGGATTTCCATACACATCTCAGGCTTTATGCAGAGGCAAAGAAAGTGGTGGGCGATAAGGAATTGGCCAAACAGATGTCCAATTACTTTATCGATGTCATTGCGGATACCCATTGTGTTAGAAAGAGGTTTACGGAGATTCCAGAATTACATCGAAACCTGAAAAAAGGGACGATCGAGGAAGTGATCGCTTTCCTTTACCAAAAGATTTGGGGAATCGATTTGGGAATTCCGCCTTCCAAGATGAGCGTGAAAGGACACGCAGATATTGTCCGAAGACTTGCACGAATTCCCTATTTGGATCGCTCACGATGGGGAGAGAGTATCCGAAAGTTTGCCCGCTCTCTCAAACCCCTTCTCGTTGAAGAACAGAAACAACAAGGGAGCAAGGGAGGGAAAGGGGAACACAATCCTCAAGGGGAGGACTATTTGAACCACTATTCCAACGAAGAGATCGATCAGGGTTTAAGGGATTATGCAAGGCAGACCATGGTTTTGTCCGAATTCAAAGATGTCGTGGAGGACTTTTCCGACGAATTAAAAGGGGCGGGTTATGGAATGGAAGGAGGGATGGGGAGAGGTCAAGGGAGTCCCATCGATGCAGACATCCTTTTCTATATGAAGCTGGCGGAAAATTATTCGATCCCTATCAAGAAAGTCCCTTTGGAAGAAAAAGGGTCCCTCCATCCACATTCTCATTCTCCCTGGGAGATTGGGTCACCTTTTCAAGACGTGGATATTTGGACCAGTTTTGGGAAGATCATGCCAGGTATCACTCAGGTTTGGACGAAAAGAGAGGGGAAAGGGAGAGGAAAAATGGAAGGCACTCCCGATTGCTTAATTGCCATCGATTCTTCAGGAAGTATGATCAATCCTCGAAAAAGCCTCTCCTATGCTGTTCTGGGAGCAGCCTGTGCCACCAATGCCTATCTTCAAAATGGTTCAAAAGTAGCTATCTATAATTTCAGTGATGCCCCGATGGGGGGAAAGGATATTTTGAATTATACAGACCAGCGAGAGGACATCTACCGCGTTCTTTGTAAATATTTTGGGGGTGGGACGGCGTTGGACTTAGAGGATTTAATCCCATTGACCCAGGGGAAGAAAAACTTGGATCTCTTCATCATTACCGATATGAAAATTACCAACCTTGAGGCATTGATCGGATTTTTTGGACAGATCCAAAACCGGGTGACGGCCGTTCACATTGGAGACAACCCTTATGCAGCCCGATTTGAAAAGGCTGTTGAGAAAAGGAAAAACATCAGCATCTATACGGTCAAACGAAAAGAAGATATCCCCCACATTGTTCTCGGAAGGATAAGGGATTATTTTAACCCGACTCATATAAAAAAATCTTGACTCTTCTCCTTCAAATCCTATAATTTATTTCCAGATCATTTTTCCCTCTGAGGGATGGGGAATAGTGGGGTTAAAAGCCCTCACATGAGTCACGGGAGTCTATCAATGAAACAAGAGATTTTAGAGGCAAGATACACACATCAAGAACTTATTCGGAAATATAATTGGATTGCTCCGGTCTATGATTTGTTTGGAATTTTGATGGAGTCAAAAGCTCGTCAAAGGGCATTGGAGATCGCTGCAATTCAGAACGGAGAAAAAGTTTTGGAAGTTGCCCTTGGAACCGGACTCAATTTTGTGGAGATACTGAAGAGGAATCAGAATGGATGGGTGGATGGAATCGATGTCTCCATGAAAATGGTGGAGAAGGCAAGAAAAAGAATTTTTAAAACAAAACAAAGGAATTATACCCTCCATCTCTGCGATTGTCGGCATCTTCCTTTCGAGGACGAAACGTTTGATGTCATCATGAGCCAATATCTCTTGGACATCCTTCCTGTTGAAGATTTCATTCCCATTCTTTTGGAATTTAAAAGAGTTCTAAAAGATGGGGGCAGAATCATTTTAGCCAACATGACAAAAGGGGAGAGATGGTTGAATCAAATTTATGAAGGGATTTATAAACTAAGGCCACCTCTCTTAGCTGGATGCAGAGGGGTCATGGCCCAACCTTTTCTCGAAAAGATAGGGTTTAGAGAATTTCACAGGGAATTTGTATCCCAACTCGGATTTCCATCGGAAGTAGTGCGAGGAGTGAAGAAGAACGGTTTGGGTTAAAAATTAAGAATAACCTCTAATAATTATTGAGGATTATATTGATTAAAGATTAGGCATTTTGCTAAAAAAATATAGAATAGGCCATTTTTAGATTAAAAGATTAAAGTTTTCAACAGGGTATTCACAAAAAATGTGGGAAACACACTTAACCTAATAATTCTATTGATTAAATTAAAAGGGATCAGTTAGAGGAGGGCCATAACTGATCCCAACCAATACATCAAATGGGGGTGAAACAAGGAGGCGCTATGGTTTGATGCACTGGCTAATCAAATAATAATATATCATAATTTAAAATCAATATCTAAAAGATATTTGGCACAAGAATTGCTCAAAAAATGGTTATGAAACGAATTTTAGTTATTATTTTATTCATCTTCTTTATTTCAGACATCTCTTTTGCAGAGGTTTACAAATGGGTTGATGAAAAAGGGGTGGTCTATTTCACAGATGATATCATGCAAGTTCCAGAGAGATATCGACTTAAGGCTGAAAAAATTGGGTTGCCAGAAGAGAAGGAAGAAACGAAAGTTGAGGGGGGAGCAACCCCTAAGAAAAAAGAGGAAACTTATAGGGATCGATTAGGAAGGGGAGAAGACTATTGGAAGGGACGAGTGGAGGAATGGAAAAAGAAATTAAGAGAATATCAAGATAAATTGGAAATTTTGAGGGCTAAGTATAATAAATTGACAGAGAGGTTTAATGATTCAAAGAGTACAGCGGAGAGAGGAAATCTTCGGAGAGAAAGAGACCAAGTCAAGAATGAAATGGACCAATGTAAAATTCAGATTGAAGAAGCCAAGAACATGCTAGAAAAAAAGATTCCGGAAGAAGCTGAACTCTATAAAGCAAAGCCGGAATGGGTAAAACAGTGAAAATATTTCATAGGCTTTAAAAAAAGTATCCATTGAATAAAAATCCACTTAAAAATTTATAACCCCCCTTTTTAAAAGGAATATACTCTTTTCCCCATTTACAATATCCTCTTTCTAATAATAAGAATATGACAATTTGTAAAAGGGTTTAAAAAATAATGAAATTGGTATTATTTTTGCTAATGATTTAATGTACAAATCTTAAATGGATATGGTAAAATATTGACCAAAATTTGAAGCAAAAGGGAGGTTTTTAAGAGAAAGGGAGGAAATGGCATTAAAAATGCATTTTTAAATTAACCCAAACTAAAAATGTACAAAATGAATCAACAAAATCAATCTGCCTCACAAACCAAAATGGGTGTCCTCTCGATTGAAAAGAGGAAACATCCAAGGTTTAGTATCGAGCTGCCCCTAGATTATTCCCGTGTTGATGGGAAAGAAACCTTTGGAGGGATGGTAGCGAATGCAAGCGAGGGGGGACTTCTCGTCTATCTACCCGAAAGGGTCGCGATAGGAACTTTATTGAAAATTGAGATATTTTATGTAAGAGGCTTAGAATTGGACACGGTTAAAGCGGTGGCCAAAGTGGTCTGGTGTGATTTGGCTGCCAGGGAAAGTTGGGGCGAGCACCGATATGGATTGCAGTTTCAATATATAGAAGAAAAAGACTTTAGTCGGTTAACGACTTTATTGAAAGAGGTGGGAAAATAAAAAAATATTGAGGGGAATAAAAATATTTTTATAAAGCCATAGGGCTAGATAAAAAATATGTTGAACTATTTTGAAAAATTGTTTAAAAATAAGGAGAAAAAATGAATCAGGTCTGTTCGGGGATAGCCGAGAGGGGACCCTAAATTTTTCATCCTATAGAAGGCGACTAAAAATCTCCCTCGATATGGTTTAGGGAAAAACTGCTCGGCATAAAAGGTACATCATGGTTGGATTAAATCAGGAAGAAGGGAGATATAGAGTCCTCCTCATCGGAATCGGAGATAACACCGAAGAAGAAAAAAGTCCCTTCTGTCATAATCTTTCTAAAACCTTTAGTATTCCCTTTCTTCTATTAAAAAAGATTGTTGACCGTTGTCCTATCATCCTCAAAAAAAATCTCTCGTTAAAAAAAGCAGAAATGCTTGCCAAAACCCTTAAGTCTTTCGGAGCAACGGTCTCTGTTGAAGAAAGAAGGAATTTCCCGCCCATCTCTCTCGAATTCCAGGAATTGGTCCCCCATCAGTTGGCCTTGGAGTCCTCCTATCTCCGGAAGACGCAAAGAGGAACATGGAGTGTCACAGGAAGGGTGGAAAATATATCGGATGAGACTTTAAATGATATTTGGGCGCTGATTCAACTTTTTGGAGATCTTGAAGAATTTATTACCTTTGAAGAAACTCCCCTCCCCATTAACCCTCTCCCAGCAGGAGAAACTTCTCCCTTTAAGGTAGTCTTTGAAGGGGACATTTTTATTAAAAGGATTTCCGTTGCATTTAAGAATTCTTCTGGACAACCTATTCCAGCGGTGGATAAAAGGAAAAAGAGGGAGTGGGTGGAGGTGGAGATAAAAGACCAAGATGAGCGGTCGCCTTTCTCCGCTGAACCAGAGAGCCCTTTCCTGCATGTCGAGGAGAACAGAGAGGAGAAGGGAAAAGATGGGGAAGGGGCTGCAGAGGAACCCCTTTCACTCAATCTCGAGGAAACTTCCGCAGAGGCGACATTTGAACCTTCAGAAAAAGTTTTGGAGCTCCCCTCGGGTGTGCCAATGGAGAATGGGTGCCAAGAAGGGGAAGAATTAGAGAAAGCCGTTGAGGACGAGACCATTCAAGGATTTATTCCAACTGTTTCAGATGAATTGAAAGAAGAAGCAGAAGAAGAAAAAACAAAAGAAAAAGAAGAAGAAAAAACAGCTTTGGACGATTTAGAACTGGATTCTGATAAAGAGGAAGTGGCTGAAGCGTCGCGCCTTGAAGCTTCAGTATTTGAAGAAGCCACCCAATTGCTAGAGGATATTTCTGGGACCACCGGAGAAGCCGAGGGTGAAGAAAAGGCAGAACAAAGGAAAGAAGAGGTAACCAAAGAAGAGACAATAGAAAAAGGGGGGCTTCCTTCATTCTCTTGGATAGAGTATTTTAGAGAGGCAGTGGAAACTTATTATCAAAGACCTCGTGATATTTTTTCGATGTGGTTTGGGGAATGTCGAAAGGAGGGTGAATTTAAAAATTCCCTTCATGCCCTTTTGACCATATTGGTTCATTCCCGGTTTGATCAAGAGCGCCAATCTATCAAAGCATTGGAAAACACCCAAAGGGTATTCCGACTCATCGTTCAACCGAATCTCCTCCTTGATGACCTGCCGCCTTTTGAGGGGACACCCTTTGTATCTGGAGAAGTTTGGAGAGACCTATTTCATCGAGCACTCCCTAAGGTCCAGCAGATCGGAAAGGTTATCCTTGAAAAAAATTATTGGAACGCCTTTGATTTGGAACAGTTGATTCAAGTCATCCCCCATATGGGTCATCAAAACAGCCGAATAGCGATCCAATGGATTAACGAATTGATTCCGGATGTCGTGGAGGTTGATTTTTCCGATACTCCAATCATCATTGGGGAAGGTATTTATAGAGTCGCCTCTCGATTAGGCATTGTGGATCCCCATTTCGACACTTATCAAGGTAGGAATTCGATGGGAGATATTAAAATCCAATCTTTTACGAAAGAGGCTTTTCCTCAGAATCCTGTGAAGGTCGAGGAACCGATGGCCTGGATGGGAAGGGAAGAAGAACGAGGAGGACATTGTTTCCCTATCCAACCACAGTGCGAGGGGTGTCTCTTCGAAGTATTCTGTTCAAGACTTTATGTTCACTTTAACCCATCAGAAAAAGGGATGAGAGAGTGACAGAAAAACAAGAAACGAAATCCCATGTGGGGGTGGCAAATTTAGAAAGGAGGAGACATCCCCGATTTTCAATCGATTTGCCGATAGAGTACCATCTCATCCCCTCATCCATCACCCAAACAGGCCGAGCCCTCAATGCCAGTGGGGGTGGATTGTTGGTTTATCTTTCACAAGAGATAGAAATTGGTCAACAGCTCAAAATTAAACTCTTTTTTGCTTCAGGTTCTCGTTTGAATTCCATCGAAGTATTGGCAGAGGTAGTTTGGATGGATATCCATTTGGGGAAAGGGTGGGGAGATTACCGATGCGGAGTAAGGTTTATGGATATCTCCCCTGAAGACCTCAGCATTTTAAAAAATTTTTTAAAAAGTCTTTCAGAATAACTTTGTTTCTTCATTGTCCTCAAAGAGGTTATTGATTTCACTCTCTTGCCAAAAGAATAAAGAAATTTTATAATGATTTTGGAGGAGTGGAGAGATGAGTGGGAAGAGCAGTTTTCCTTACCGCAAATATGATCGAAAGCCGCATCCTCATATCGTGAAGCAAATTTTAGAGGATAGCGAATTGATCGAGATGATGAAAGAGGTGCTTATTAAGGAGGGGAAGGCCTGCCCTTTTTGTCATCGGAAATTGAAAGGGGAACTTAATGTGAGGGAAATTTGGTAAGAGAGAAATATGAAAAGAGATAATTCTGTTACCAATCATCTCTTTAAGTGCTTCCCTTCCCAGTTAGTTGGTTTTAAATATCTTCATCCGGGAATTCCCGAGTGAAGGAGAATTGGAAAGGTTTAACAATAAACATATCTGCTGCGTCGCCCACACCCCCCGCGGGAATAGTAAAAGGCAGTGAGACGACGAAAATGGCAGTCCCCACGATTCCCGCAGCAACCCCAAGGGGTCTGGCGAAAATTATATCCAGGGCACTCCATCCATGTGCGACAGGGTCATCCTTCCCAAATTTATCTCCGGCCCACCCTGTTGAATAAAGACTGCCAATGACTAATGAAAGGGTCAATAATAACAGCAAAATCTTTTTAAATCCTTTCATGAGAAGTTCCTCCTTTATGATCAATTTGAATAAAACCTATCAAAGTTAAAGAGAATTGTCAACTGCTTTAAATGAAATAAAATTAGTTATGAGCATTAAATTTTAATGAAGTATTTTCATCATCAAGGAAGAGAATTCCTTGACGACGAATAACTTGAGGATCAGCAAATGAATCTTCATGAGATATAAATTGGCCACTACCGTTTCTTTTGTCACCTTCACCATCGGTTTATCCTTACAG
>Ga0210049_1001929_pt1 | contig 19494 bp, 10 predicted proteins | sample CryGeyCG2014_300_2_FD_183964 | JGI IMG/M metagenome (GOLD analysis project Ga0210049, IMG submission 183964) | Groundwater microbial communities from aquifer - Crystal Geyser CG06_land_8/20/14_3.00 (SPAdes) (version 2) | ecosystem: Environmental > Aquatic > Deep subsurface > Groundwater | place... | reverse complement strand
TTTGTAGCATTGTTCATAATTATCCCATTAGTTCCACCTTGAAGTGATTGTGCTCCACTTAAATCTATCCATTCTGGTTGATAATCATAATCAAAACCAAGTACTGAATCCTGGGACACACTTACATCGGGTTGTTTATCTGCATTAGTAAATTGCACTGTTCCTTCTTTTGAATCCAATATAACAACATCAACATCAATATCATAAACCTTTTTAGCTTTATAAGCTATCAATATATCTGTAGGTTGAGCGGTTCCAAATGTTACCTTGTCACCGGCAACAAAATATGTTCTATAACTATTTGAAGCCTTACATGCAACCAGACTTGCTGATTTTGTTAATGTAAATGAATCGGAAACATAACTAACAGTTATAATAGAACCATCTGCAAGAGCTTCAGTAAATGTTATTTGAGCTTTATAATCATTCGCAGATCCACCAACTGAATCTAATGTATATGCTGTTATTTCAACTGTTGTCCCTGCTGCTGATGTTCTATAAACTTTAAGTGCTTCCCAATCACCATAACCATCCTGGTCAATCGCTTCATATGCAGTAAATTCAAATACTGTAGCTACGCCATCACCAGTACCTATATATGAATTTACAACTTTATGTCTGGCTTTACCATCACCGGAAACTGTCTTATCATCAACATCTAAAAACACTGTAGGTACTCCACCACTGGTTTGAACCGGATATGGTAATGTAACTTGAGTATAACCAGCAGAATCAAGTTCAGCATTAATATCAGCTAATTCATATATATCATTAAGTCTAATTAATCTGTTTCCGGCAGTTACTTGAATACCAGATGGTGAAATTATACTTGTATCATCGGTGATTCCATCATCATTAACATCTGCAAGATTTAATGCTTCACCTAAATCCAATGTTAATATTCCACTTTCATCTTCAGCAATAACACCGGATGCAACCATATCATTTGTCAAAGCTAATTCATATTCAACTTGTATTTCATTTGCTGTAGCACCAACAATTCTACTTAAATTTGGATCTAGATTAATAGCATTTGCCAAACCAATAACATCTGATACTGATCCAGATTTTAGTCCTGTTGAATCATATGCTATTACTGTTTCTAATCCACTTATAGGATTATATCCTATAACAGATAGTTGTCCATCAACTATATCTTGACGAAAAGATACACTATTATAAATATCTCCTGATTCAAGAGCCTCAACTGTAAGAGCTGTAATATCCTCGCCAGATTCTTGAGTTGGATACTTTTCAGTATCGGAAGATGACTCCTCAGTTAATTCTAATTTAGCTTTTTTACCATTAGATATACGACAAAGCCGAATATCTTTTATACCATTAGGACCATAATAAGCCTCAGAAAATCCTCTTACTAAATTACCTAAACTTATAGAACCAAAAACCGATGCCGCTTCTTGAGGATTCGCACATCTTATGGGATTATTTACAGGTCCTCTTGCACTCGTTCCAAAAATTAATATACTATCTCCTAAATTAACTACTCTTGCTGTGTCCAAATTTCCATCTGTTAAAGTACTTATAATATTAGGTAAGTTACTGTTATTTGCCATCTTACTACCTCCTTATTTTATTTTTTTATTCCATTATACTTTTTAATTTTATTTTTAACTCTTGAAGATTAAAATCGGTCTCGGTGGATAATTCTTCAGTTCTTAACCAATAAACTACTGTTCTTAAATGTAGTAGATTATTAAGTTGAGAAGAAACATTATCTCTACCGCCCCACCAAAACAAGATATCTGATAACCCCATATCCTTAAAGAAATTTCTATGAGTCATCATAAACCTTTTAAACCAAACTTTTAAATTTTCAGATTCCCAATTTGTTAATGTCCATAAATCAAATTGTAATAAAACATCAAACCATTGACCATAAACTTGTAAACTTTTTCCATCAGCAACAAAATTCCTCGTTTCTCTAAACCTTGGCACTACTTCTCGTCTACCGCCAAAGGGTTGTTTATCTCCACCAACTGACCCGGGTTCTTCCCGAGTAACCATATATGTTACTGTATCCATCCACATATCAGTTGGGTTTTCCATGGTCTTTTTATACTCGGGTGTAGAAGGTACTAAGTATTGAGGCCATGCCGGAGCAAAAACCAACCCCGGTTTTTCAATATCTAAAGTATAAAACATTAACTCAAAGAACTGTGCCATTGTTAAATTTCCACTAGCATGTGTTAATTTGGGTATTGTGCTCTCTAACTTTTTTTTATATAATGCCGGAGTTAGAATGATACTAGATTCCATAATTACCTTTATCGTAATTTACTTTCATATGTGTACACTGCTTGATATTCTACTCTACCTTTATCGCATCTATATTTTTCTAATTTTTTAACTTTAAATCTTTCTTTAAGCATTATTTTCTTTTTATTTATATCTTCTTCTTCTATATTATAAACCAACGTAGGTTTATCAGATTCATAATAATCTAAGTCAAATATTTCATCGTTTTCTTTAATTATAACATTATGTTCAAAAAAGAATTTTATATAACTATCTTCAACTTGCCCTATTTGTTCAACTCCAATACCTTCTGTTTTTACTGCTATTCTATATGCAGGTGCTGAATATGTTTCAACAACAGTATCAGTAAATTTATAAGCTGGACCACCTACAGCTTCATGAGTTTCAGGTTTCCAAAATTCTGAATGCTCGTCAAAAAAATGTCTGATCACTACCCACCGCCCTATATTCTCACTACCACTTATTAATTTTTTAAATTCTGTCCTTATATCCATTAAAATACCTTTTACTCCTCATTGAAATCTTTATTAACTAATCTTTGCCAAGTTGGATACCGAGAATCATTATAAGACTTTACGGCTGACTGAGCAGTTACAAATCCATATCCGGTTGTAAGTAACAGTTCATTTTTTTCTATGCAATTTTCCAAAGTAACAATTTTTTTTGCTATTATGTTTGCTAATCCGGAACCATACTCTATTGTTAAATCTGCTAATGTTTTCCTTACAACCTGACCACCACCTAAATACTGATTATACAACAAATTCAACTTAGTTTTACATGTCGTATAATTCATTGCAGCTGCTGTTGGTGATGTTAATCCAAATGGAACTTTAGCATTTTCATAAGCCCATTTTGAATTTTGATATATTTCAATTTCTATGTCCTCATCACTAACCGTAGATATCAAAGAACCTAAATTACTCCGAATAATTTTTACCGTACTATATAATGGAACAAATTTTGTTTTAAAATTTAATTCTACAGAACTTATTTCATTATCTGCAACATCAGTAACAGTATCTAGAATAACACTATAAATCGTAGAATATCTTAAAGTTGGAGATTCGCCACTTGGAAGTATACGTAAACTTCTACTAATTATATCTATGTCATAATTATCAACATTACTTTCATATTCGAGTGCGAATCCCAAAATATCAAATGCAGTAATGCTAACTAAACCTACAGAATTTACTAAATTATTAAATGTAAAAAGAACACCACTTCCAGTTACACCCGTTTCATTATCTTCTGGTTCAGAACTTAACAACAAAAATTCTTCCCCAGGAAGTAAATCTCCACTTGATGGTAAATATCTGTCTGCATTCCATGGTGCCGGTTCTATAATCCCACTTGGACTTACACTGGCTGCTGTTGTTACAACATGGGAAACTGTTTCTCCGGTCCTATCCCAAACTATCTTATAAATTCCTTGTTCACCCTGAAATGCTGGTCCATCTTCATAAGATGCCTGAGGTGCAAGTGGTTTAGTATGGTCTATAGAGTTTCCAGTGGTAAATGAAAATACATAATTTCTATCACTATATGGTTCATTTGGAGATAATGTGTGTATTCCATTGATACCACCGACCAATATTACAGTATATTCTGTATCTGCATCCAAAAAATCAAAGAGCTGAAATGTTACTGTGTTAGTTGGAACTATATAATCTACACGACCTGGTATTATACCTTGTGTGCTATTTTTAACAAGAATAACAGTATAATCACTAACAGTTGTTCTGTCAAGTGATACATCAAAAACAACCTGTATAAAAACATTCCGTATAACATTTTCTTCAAAGTTTTGTGGTGTTTGACTTACTATCTTTGCCATTCAGGTCCTCACCTTACTTGGCAGAAACAACATCAGGTTTCTCCTGTGGCAACTCTTTTACATTACCTACACCACCGGTTTCTTTCATTTTCTTTATGATGGTATTAAGAACATCTAGTCTTGGTTGAGAAGATGGATTTTTACCCATTTCTTCAAGTTCCTTTAGACGTTCCAATACTTTATAATTATTTATTACCTCTATATTTTTAATTATCTCTGATTGTTTATTTCTGCCTAGAATTTGTAAATATGGTATATCCTCTTTATCAGGTGTTTTTTTTGATTTCTCAACTAAAGGCTTCATATGCCAATCTTCACCATTAGGACCACCAAAATCAGGACTAATATCCTTATCATTCTTAAAAACTTTGAGAATTCCAGCCTTTATTGCACGTTCTATCCGCGATGTATCCATTCCTTCCTTTACTTCAACCTTATCCTTATTATCACCAAAAAAACTTAAAGTGATTTTATTGATGGGATCCATCCACATACCACTTCTTTTTGGATTTAATACAATTTGATAACCTATTAATTTGGATAGCACTCTTTCATCTTTGCCAGGTATTGATTCCATGTTTCCCCCTTTTTAAAAAAATTAGTTTAACTTACTGAACGGTTACATATAATTTAAAAAGGCCAGACCAAATTTTTCAATTTAATCTGGCCTTGCAACATATTATCACTACAGTTCATAAAATTACACTAATGCTGTACCTGTATCTAATACATTCAATGTACGAGAGTTAACATTATCAAATACATAGTTGTAATCGATGATAATATTACGAGCAACTGCAACGCCTTTACCTTGGTCAAACATATTCATACCGTATCTTTCAAAAATCTTTACCACGTGTGTATCGTTTGTGAATATGTCGGCTTCTTCAGTTGTAGGGTTTTCTCTTTGTACAAGAATACCACATCTTTGAGAATCAGCAAGAGCAATATCAGTTATAGGTTTTAATCCAGTTCTCTCTGTAAATGGCATTAGATGAGTAACAAGAACTCTCAATGGAGTCGGTAGATATTTCGCAGGTATATTATACGTTGACTGTTGAGGTGTCATTGTCTGTGTCCAAGGACTAAATTCAGTTGATGTACCTGTTCCGGTACCTTTTAAACCTAATCCTTTAAATATATCTTCCCAGCCTGGTGCACCATGTCCTAATGGCATACGTCTTGTAGCAAGTACTGCACCATTAAGAACAATCTCTCTCAACTGCGGATCAACTGAAAACACTTTCCATGCCAAAGGTGACATGATTAATGTATCCGGTGTAAATCCACGAAGAGCCAGATATGCCCACAAATCAAACACATCATTAAGTGTCATTGTACCGTTTTGAGCACCATCTATACCCCGACCAGTTGCAACACCCGATTCACTATTAGATGGATCTGCATTATCAAATACAGTAATACCCATCTCATCTATCAAACGTATTGCCTGACTTTCTTTAAGCCTTGCTAATGCAGCACCAGCTGCTCTTAACCAAAGTTTAATCACATCAAACTGATTATCCTTTACAACTTCACTAGCAACATTAATAGCACAACCATATTTTGCAACTGTGATCTGTACTGTTGCTCCAACGGTATCTGTTGCTAATACTGATGTTGGATAATCTCCACCCTGAGGAACTTTACCAGCAACAATAGCACTTATTGCACCAATTTCTATCATCTGTCCTTCGGGAAGATTTACTTCTGTAAATAAATTTGGAATTATCAACAGTGCTGGTTCTACTGCTTCAACTATGATCCTTTTTATAACTTTTGGAATAAATGGTGCTATATCCTCAGTTGTAATAAGATCCTGAAGTTTTACCCTTTCCTCACCAATATCTTCACCATCTGGTACAGTATAACCATTATTAGCAAAACAATTGTAAACTTTTAAAAATTTTTCTCGATCTGTTAATTTCATTTTAATGCCTCCAATATTAGAGTGTTTTATTTTTTCTAATTACATAAGTAACTGTATTCTAGCATAACCAACTGCACCACTTTGAACTGCATCCAATACCTGTGCTGAAGTTGGACTAGTAATACCTTCGGCTTTAAGAACTTCTATTGTGAATAAATATAAATCTACAGGAACACCTGATGTTATTGTACCTAATGCTACTGCTCCAGGATAATTCTGTATCTGTGCGCTAAGATCTTTAGGGAATCTGCAATCAAGTGTTAACAATTTTCCAACTGTCTGATCTGTTCTATTAACAGAACCCATTGGTATAAACTTACCAAATTTATCTGACTTTAACAAAGTTCCAGATTGACCATAATCTGAACCACTAGCAAAACGATAAAACTGCCATTTTCTCCATAAATCATAATATGCATCCCCACCATCTGTAAAAGGATCAGTATCATCACCAAAAGCAGTCATGATTGTTGTATCTACATATGGAACATCTAACCTTCCAGTAATTATTGTTGAATATGCATCGTGTGTCTGGTAATTCAAATATTTACCACGAATATCCTGATAAATATGTTCTAATACTATACCCATTGGTTTATTTCCACCAAGAACTAAATTAGTATCACCATTAACTGACCATCCACCAGTTTCATCATCAAGTGTACTATACTTATATGTTGCAGGTGATCCACCATTTGCTGGAACCATTAATGCAACTACTGATTCCTGATAACCAAAATACTTGTCATCTATAGGTGAAAATACAATATCTCCAGCATTTAATTGATCAATAAATTGTGGTATTTCACCAGTAGCGCCACTAGGTGGTATCAACTGTGCATTAACATATGCATCCACACCAGTTGCTATTTTTGTATTGCATGTCATAAAAGAAACAATTGTTCCTTTTGGCATAACAATACCTTCCTGTCCACCACGATACTCATGTCTTTCATCATTTGTTATGTACATAACTGGTAGATATTTATAAGGATATCCCCATACACCTGAATACTCTGGATTTGTAACCTGAAGCTTTATCATATTAAAACCAGTAGATAATAGCTTCTGAGGTATACTTTTCTGCGGAATACGTCTTAATGTATCATTGAAATTTAATTTTGTTACACCCATTGTCTTTCCTCCTTATTTTATTTTTTAATACCTTTAGCATCCTAATCTATAAAACCTAAATGTTTTAATAGCCAGTTCTTTTTTTCTTTCTTGTCATCTTTAACATCATTAATGTTATCTGATTTTATAGTAGGATCGTCGATTTTATTAAGACTATCTATATTAATATTGACTTCCCCACCCAAATCTTTAATTGTATCTGTTAAAGATACAACTTCTCTTTTCATATAATCTTCAACTATTTTATCATATTTTTCTTTCCTTTTTGCTTCATCAGCTTCAGCTAACATATCTTTTACTGAAGATCTTTTTACCATGATAGAAAGATCTACAACTTTCTCTGCTAATCTTTTCTTGATTTCACCAGAAAGTTCCTGTATTCTATCATTTGCTTTCTTTAACTCTGATTCTTTCTCTTGTAAATCAGTTTTAATTTTATTAACTTCATCAGTTAATGTTTTAACCTGTTCAGAATTATCTTTCTTTTTTGCCATTGGACAATTCAACGTCTTTGCTCTACTTCTCACACAAGATGCTATACTTGCACGAGCAGAAGCACTATATTTTGCAACTACACGAGGCCACTTTAACATAGCCATTGCAACTGCAGCATGTTTACAATCTGGAATTGGAAATGTTTTATTTGGTCCACAGAATGTAGTTTTCATACTATGACGTTCTTTGGACCCAGCTGGAGGTAACACCTTATCATCAATACCAAAAATCACTTTCATTGCTTCACAGAAATCAATATCAAGTTGTTCGGCTTCTTTTATCTCATTCTCATTTTCCCATTTTATTTCATCATCAGTACACCCTGGACATTCTATATCCAGCGCTTGCGATATAAATAACTCAATATCCTTTAATTCCATTTTTATCCCTCCTTGATTATTTTTATCATTATTTTCGATTTCATCTTTAACTTCTTTAATATTAGTTTTATCTTCTATTTTATCTTGTATGTTGTTACTTAAAATACTTTCAGAAAAATTTAATCCTTCTAAACTAACTCCATCACATTTGGCTTCATCAGGAGTGACAAATCTAAACCTAACTACAGAAGCATAATGTTCTGGGCTATAATCAGCGGGGTTATTAACAAAAGAATATTCTTTATATTCCATTTCACCAATTATCCAGTAACATTCTTTTTCAGTTCCATCCACATCATATTTTTTACCTTTACGATGATCGCATCCAGAAACATTACCAAGAGGTCCCATACTTTCAACCGGTGTATCACAAATACTACATCTTGGAGGTTCTTTAGCATATCCACCACTGGATACTGTTAAATATGTTCTATTAAAAATATCCTCTATTGCTTTTTCATCAGTTATAATTGATCTAACCCTGATTTTACTCTTAGGAACCGCTAAATCATCCTTTTTCTTAGGATCAGCCATTGCTGATAAAGGTATATATGCCGCGGAATATGATCTTCCTATAGGTGTACCTTCACTAATATGATGTGCTAATACTGGTTTTGGATAAGGTGTAAAAAATGATGCTACGCCTTTTGCCATACCATCACAAGTATAAAAATACTTATTACCATTTACATATCCACCATGTGTAACATCAACTTCTATTTCCAAATACTTTTTTCCTTCAGCATCCTTCATAACTGAATATTCTTTCTTCATTCCAGAAGTATCAGAAAGTTTATAATCTTCAGTATCAATAACATAATACCTATCCATAATATTACCTTTTAGTAAGCTATATTACTAGCCATCACTTAATATAGTAGTATCTTTTTCATTTTTTTATATGGTGTCTTTTTTTTCCGACGACAAAAAATCTACTTTTTAAGTTCCAAACTACATTCACATTCTGAATGGAATGGTGGAACTAAATCTACATAATAATCATTTAGATTAATCAATGCTGGCTTCTTATTGCATATATCACACGCATTAGTATTTTTCTTTATAATTAATTCATCGGTACCTTGTGCTTTATATGATGATGCGAAAGCTAACCAATATGATTTCTTTATAAACCAATCACTAATAAATTTAATCCTATATTTCTGAGATTCAAATATATTCATAATTGATATTTCAGTTTTATCACTAGAATCAATCCTTTCTAAAACATCATCAAAAAATTTAGTAATTGCTTTAGTATTTAAGTTATGTAAATATTTTAAATCAACATATATTGGAATTAATGCATCATAACCCACATCTTCAATTCCGGTCCTATAAGACGCTATAATAATATCAGAAGAAGTTTCTATTGTAAGACCTTTAGATAAATTTAAAGATATCTTTCCACTAATAAAAGATGAATCTTTTACTGCATACATTATTTCTTCCATTGCACCGATATAATTAGATTCGAATTTTTCACAATATATACCTTTTAAATCTTGTAAATTTGGATTTATAGAGTCCATGATAATAGAATCTGCTCCTTTTGTTCTAACTGTATTTCCTACTTTTTTAGTTCCATGTTGATTCTTTGATGCTTCTTTATTTGCTGATTTAGGAGTAATATTACCATATGTACTATTTCCACACCAACATGCTTTACCATTCCTTCTGATATATATTACACCAGTAGAACTTTCAACGCAATAAATCTTACCAATATAATTAATCCATGATTCTATATTTCCTTTAGCCAATTCAAATGCGTTATATCTATCCCCAGGATTAATATATTTATTACGATAAATGGCAACTCTATACATATCTAAATATGGATCATCTCTTTTTTCCACTCTAATATTAGAACTATATCCGCATTTTAATGCAATTTCTTGCATATCATCAGCCAATTTCTTTGATCCAGTTGAATATAAATAATGATATACTATTTCACCATCTCCTTTCATAACAGTATCTAAAAATACTAATAATATTTTTTTACTAAGTTGTTTAAACTCTAAAGGTATTCTTTTTTCTTCTGCTAAACAACCAACTTCTTTACATAAATAATTTTTAATTTGTAAATCACTAAAAGTAAAATTTCTACTGCCATAATAAGGCTGTTTAAAATGTACATCATTTATAAGTTTTTCAATGTCTTTACAGTTTTTTTTATGTACTTTTTTTGACTGAGATATATTTATTCGACCATGTTTATTAGATCCATTACCTTCACTAATATACCATGCAAGAAATTTAGCCCAATCATAAATATTTATTTTCCTCTCAGGAAATTTAGAATATTTAATATTTCTACATTTACTATTAAACTCCGGTAAAATAAAATATTCAATATCTTTACCTATCCAATTAGCATCTTTTTTAAATTTCTTATACTCACCAAAAGCCTCATGCGCTTCAACAAATTCAAAATTATGCATCTTTTTATAATGCCTTCTATTTCTCTTACTGATATATAATTTATGATTAGGAGTAACACATAAGTTTATAAATCTGGTATCCAAATAATACATTTTTCCATTATAATCATATGATATAATTTTTAATGGGTGCTCATATTTTAACTCATCATTCTTTAAAACTGCTATTTCATCAAATTCATTTAAAATATTAAATAGTTTCCATCCATCTTTAGTTAAAATTTCAGTAGTATCGTCGTAACATAACCAGGGTTCATCCACTGCCATCATTAATGTTCTAGGTTTAACAACCAATTCAAAATAAGTTTTTAATCTTTCAGAAGCTGTAAATGGATCGTAACCCATTTCCTTTCTAGCTTCATCTTCAGTTAAAATATTACCTTGATATAAAGATAATGTATGAAATTCTTTTCTTATCTTAGAATCTAAATCTATTTCGGGAATATATAATTCAACTTTTTGTTCATCATCAAAAATATCATATTCACCTTCAAGTAAAAGTTCATTTATAATAAATTCATTAACATACATCTTTATGATTTCTTGATATCTTCGCGCAGCATCATATACAGCCTTTTCCATAACATTGGCTGATGCTCTACTTGCTCCACCAGCTTCACCTAAACTAACTGTTGAATGACCAAGACCAGTTAAAATTCTTGTTTTAAAATATTCTAAATATTTCGATACATCCAATGCTTCTTTCTGAGCTCCAACTGCAACTATCTTATGACGAGCAGGTGTTACCATCATACCTTGAGTCATCATATTCTCAACTTCTACCTTAACTATTTCAACCTCTCCATCCTTACATGGTAATTCATTCGTACCAATAGTATATTGATATAATGGAATTGTATGCTGAAAAACAAGAATCTCAACATTCTCTTCCATCCTACGTAATGCTCTTACATCATCAAGAACTGTCAACATAACTGGTTCGCCAAAATATTTTCCAGGTGGTTTTGAAATGAACATATGTATCACGTCTCTATAATCCCATTGTGACTCCCGGTAAAACGGATAATTATCAGGATCATAATACTCATATCCAATAATTACTTTATTATCATTATCTATTCTTATTTTAATCTTATTAATATCAACTATAAAATAACCAGCTACAGGTTGAACAACTTTACCAAAATATTTTCTTGAATTACCAGAAGATGAATTTGCATTTCTAACTTTGAGTATAAAAGAATTATAATAAGGTATTAGTTGTTCAGTTATTTCTTCAAATAAAAGTTTAGTTGGTTTACTAGTAACATATGATATTTCTTTAAATCTTCGCTTTATATAATTCACGGCTCTTTTATTTTTTCCTATGAAATCATACCCATTTTTCCATATGAGTTCTATGTATCTATCTTTTGACCTTCTTAGATAAGATTCAACCCTTAATGCCTTTTCAATTGTTTTGAATTTTACATCAGGTAATTCTAGATCGTAGTTTCTTTGTTGAATATATTTTTTATAGGTAAAATATATTTTAGCTGCAAGTGCTTTTATATGACCTGACTTATTATCGGTTTTATCCTGAACTTCATTTATAACTATTTGATCTCCTTTAGATATATAACCAAAACTATTAATAATACCCTTAAACATTTTTGAAGGAATAAATTTTGCTAATATGTTTGGCATTAATTTTATCCTATATTAATTTATCTTTTAATAAAGCATTACGAATAGCTATAAGTTCTTCATCTGAAATTGCGTTGTCACATTGACAATCCCCAGTGTCAGATAGGACAACTTTAGATTGTTCTTCATTTAAACCAACAAAATTAGTAAGTAATATCCTCATCCCAGGTTCATCAATCTTCCAAGGCTTAAATGCTTTTTCCTTATATGGTTCTTCTTTCTTTAGTATTTCACTAATAGGCCTACCAGGTTTACCCAAATTAAGGCCTTCTACACCTATCCCACTTAATATAGTAGGTTCGTTTTTAAGTTTTTGTATGGTATCATTTATATCTTCTTCTGGAAACATTGTTGCTTTTCGTTCATTATCTCGTATGATTTTTTCAGGTTCTTGTCCGGTTTCTAAACAATATTCCATAAATAATAAGAATTTTAAAATAAAATCTATAAGTGATATCCACTTATCTAACTTTAAAACATCTCCAATATTTTTTATATTTTTCTTAGCTCTACCATTTATTAATTTAACATTCACAAAAAAATCTGTTAAATATGATAATAATTCTTCTAACAAACTTTTTAAATAATTCCCAAATAAATTTATCATCTCATTCCATGGTAAACATTTCACATTAGATTTCATTAAATAATCTAACTTTAAATTTTTAGATAACCAATCTGTAATTTGACTTTTTAATAAAACTGCAAGAGCCTGGATGATTTTAGTAATAACTCCATTTACAAGATTTATTATCAAGTTAACCAGATCTGCAGCTTCATTTCTAATATTTAACATTAATAGATTTCTAATAAGCATTAATATTGATCTTATAGCTAATAATGTCTTTTTACCTTCTTGATATTGACTTGAAATTCCTTGTATATTTCCAATTTCCGCAAGATTTTTTATTATACAACATAATGTCTCAGGAGATTCCCACCAGTTCGTTAAAACTTTTCTAGCCTCCTTTATATATTGATTATTAACATCTTTAATAGTTTCAAGTCCACCTTGTAAAACTGATGCTGGAACACCTTTACCATCGCGTCTACCCTGTAAATATTTTTCCGGTAAAGTATTAGTAAAAAATAAACCTGGTTTTTTTATTCTCTCATATCCATCTGGAATTGATACACTCATTAATTTTTTATTTGCATCAACATCATCTTTCATTGCAGTATTAGTATCACGCATCGGAATATAAGGCGCATCTGGATGACCATCTACAATAACCGGAACATGATCATTAAAATCTTTTATATGTTGAATACATGTTTGTCTTAATCCGCTCAAAGAATCTATATTATTAAAACCTCCTGATTCTCTAATAAACTCATCATATTTTCCCTTATCTTCCCATTTTTTATCACGTGCATCTTTTTCAGCATCTGTTAATTTCTTTCCCCTAAGTCTTTCTGTTTCATTCATAATAGACTTTGGAATTGCACCAGCCCCGAGAACATTTTTTAATGGAGAAAAAATACTATATATAAATTCTAATACCCATATCAATATCTGATTAAAAACTGCTGTAGTCATATCATTTATACTATCTTGTGTTGTCTTCTGCTGATGAGATGATGGAGAACTACTTATATCCGGAGGAATAATAGACGAAGCAACTTTTTTATTATAATCCTGCTGTTGTTTTTTCTTTTGTAAAATATCTTTTCCGCGAATAATATTCGGAGCCTGGGGGTCACCGCAATTTTTAACAACAAACCCATTAACTACGTAGTTATGTTCATTTTCATCATTTATAGTTATATTATACACATATTCATTTAAATATATATTTTCTATGTTCTTAACTTTAAAATATAATTTTCCATTAACTATTTTATATCTTCCAAATATAAAATCTTTTTTGGATCTTTCCCTTCTTAATCTAATTTCATATGCGGTATTATGAAATGTTCCATCTTTATAAGTATGAGACAAATATTTACCACATGATATAAACTTATATCCACAATAAAATGCTAACATTTGAATTTGTAATGCTAAATTTTTAGATATTGTTTTAATATTAATTAAACCATGTTTATTTAAATAACCATCGCCATCTATAATACCCTGTAAAAGTCTTTCATTATATAACGATTTTATTAAAGGTATTTTTTTATTTAAAGCCAAGTGACCACATAATTTACTAAATAATTTCGCATAATCAGCACTATATACAATAACTTGCATAGAATCAGAACTTTTACTAAATACTTTAGTTGTTTTTATGTTTTTTTCAGTAAAATATCTTTCAACAAAATTCTGATATTGTATTTCGTTTTTATGAAAAGAAAATTGAATTTCTCTTGGCCAATTACCACTTTTAAAAGATCCTTCAGCTATATATAAACCAACAATGTATGGATCTATATCTAATATATCTTCCGATAAATCTATAGGATTACCGAATAATACATAATCATTTATATTAAGATCTTTAGCAGAAACCAAACCACCTTCTGTATAAAATACATGATTATCTGTACATATAACTTCTGGTGAATTGTTAAATAATTGAATTTTTATTCCATTCCCTTGATATGGTCTTTTATGTAATAAATATATATCTTTAAACCCACCATTTTTAACTAAAATTTTATCATCCAAACATATCTCATTAATATATTTAAATCCGTTAGATGTCATAACTAAATTATTTTTAGTAAAACAGTTCGGACATTTATGGGCAGCAGCAACAAGAGGATGTTCCTTAGGATCATAAGGAATAGCAATTCTATTTATCCTTTTATCTACTTCTTGTTCTATATAATTTAAATCTTCTTCAGCTTTATCAAGTTCATCAAGAAAATCATCCATTATCTGTCTTTCTTCTAACGGAAAATTATCTCTTATTAAAGGTGTATCAGTAGGTGTTGTTATAAGTTCAGGTACTTTATCCTCTTTCCTAATATTAACATCACCCTTAATTTCTTTTGGCGTCCATTGTATTTTAGGTTTCCAAAACATGTCATCTCCTGTTAAAACGTACTTCTTTTTGGTGTGGATGATCTATTTGGACTTCTATTAATCGGTACAAATCTTACTTGTTTAGGTTTATCATCCTTAGGACTATATTGAACTAATTTAGATCCTGGTACTAATTGCATGTGATAATCAGTATGAACATTTGGTAATGTTCTAGCTATTAATTGTCTAAATATTTCTACCTGTTCATTTGATACATTATCTCTGAATTGAGTTCTTGGTATATTAAAATTAATAACATTGGATATATGAGTAGTAACTTCATAATCATTAACATCACTCATCTCCAAAGTAAATCCTACAAGAGCTAATGCCAATGCATTCAATGAATGATCATTATTATCACCATCATAAACAGGAACATTATTTCTAGAAAATTTAGTTACTCTAAAATTCCGTAGTTGACCAATAAGTCCAAAATCAGTATCTTCATCTTCAGGTATTTCTATACCATGTCTTTCTGTGACTAATTGAGTATTATTAATTAAAAAAGCTTTTGCAGGTTTAGGTGTTTTTTCTCCTGTAACGGGATCACGAACTTCGATATTTCCACCATAATCTATATCCTTTGTTATTTCAGCTAATTTAGATCTTTTATTTATAAGACCATATTTTTTTAACAATTCGATTTGAGTGGATCCAAATCCGCGATCAACATATAAAAAATTACATCTACATTCTGATTCATGTATATTTATAATTCTATTAACCCCTTCAGTTTGTATAAATTCCTGTTTCGGAACAATAACATGTTTAAATATTCTAAATTTCTTACTTACTCTTAATCTTTCTACAATAACAATACAAACACCATAATTTTCATTCCAATCAACTCCCATTATGTAATCATTATCTTTATTATACTTTAAACTATTATAATTATATGGTTTCATTATGGCATCAAGATCTTTATGTCTAAATACTCCTTCTACACTTTCTCCGAAATCGGCACAATTAAATATATTAAAATAACCATCTAATAAATAAGAATTATCTTTACTATTTACAGTAATATTATATACATCGGAATTTTTATAATCCAATTTTTTACAAATAGGAATAATACACGAGCCATCATCCAAAATTTTTAAATTCATTGGTTTAACATTTTTTTGAACTCTACTATATCTAATTTTTTTATCTTTATATACCATTTTTTGTATTTGAGAATGCGTAAAACCATATTTATTAACTAAATTCACGATATTATGATTGTTTTTATTATACTCATTTCTTATAATACTAACTATATTCTTTAATTCCCTCAAATTATATAATCTCCAATTATTGTATATTAATCCATAAAAAAATTCTCTCTCTTTAATATATGAATATCTTGGTTTTAAATACTTAAATATATTTAATGCATTATCGTAATTAATAAATGTATATAATATTTCACTAATATGAGCATTATTTTTAAAATATTTATCTTGTCTTTTATTATAACTAACCTTAATATCATTATCTTTAATTATATATGATAATTTTATCCCACATTGTTTTAATATATTTTTAATCCAAACAAATAAATCACTAATTAAATCTTTATTAATTTTACACATAGAAAATGATAAACTTCTAAAATATTTGCCATTTTCAAATATATTTTTAGATCCTTCTCCACCCCATAATGACCCTATATATTCTAATTTCAAATTAATATCATTAGATTTTCTTATCCACTTAGGAACCGTCCATTTTTGTTCTGTCTTTTTACCAACAATTCCACCCATTTCAACCAAAAATTTAGATCTTGTGTGATTTAAAATAATCTGATAATTTCCTTCATATCCTTCAATTTTCTTTCTACATATATTAGGTTTTTTACCAAATATAACTTCACAATCATTAGCAATAAACTCCAAATCTTTTTTATATTTACTATAACATGATGCTTGATAATATATATAATTTCCATTTTTTCTTTGACAAATGGAACCATCACTATGTAAATGAGCAATCAACCTAGCTAAAGCATAATTTTTATTATTTGGATAAATACCTATTATAGGCGAAACAATTATATTATCTGATTTATCAATCTCTTCTTTCACAATATTGTCATTTACACATGTTTTTATTTTATGATCTGGTGTAGAAATAACGTTTCCCATCCATGTGATATATTTTTTTATAATGGCATTGCTCCTAGTTAATTTTTTATTAATAACTTTTACTCTATTTATTTCACCATTAATATTGGATATTAATTCATCATTAATATTAATATTTTTAATTTTAATTGAATTACCATTTGATAATAAAATTTTTTGAGATGGATGAAAACATATTTCATGAGTATATTGTTCTGCAGTCATCGTAGCCCGGGCAAGTTTTTCTGCTTGATCGGTCCATTTCGGACTATCCTTAGAAGTAGCATGAAATTCCTGTATACCTAGTTTGGGTCCCATGTTACACCACGTCCAGAATAATCCGCGACGTCCAGTGGGTGTAGAGGCACCAACAATAGTTGCTCTATCATTACCCATATAAATAGGCATAATAACTTCATTTATAACTTCATCAATACCAAAATCCATTTCATCGACAATAATAAAATCAGCTTCTGCCCCCCTAATGGTAGATCCTTTTCTTGTAGATCTTACATTGGCTGTATGGCCTGTTATCAAAGATCCATTTCCATATTCTACAATAAAGGGCTTTCTAACAAACCTTACTGGATTAATTGCGGTATTAGCCATTAAAGCATCTATCATATTAAAAAATATATTACATTGACTATTATGTACTATAATATCATTCGCAACAAAATTATGATTATTATCAATTTCCAAATCATAAACATCATCCTTACCAATACATTTTACACTTTTAATCTTTCTCCAATATACATCGCTATTCGCTAATTTATATAAAACTGTATCACCTTTATAATAAGATATTAAATGTGAAAAATATTTTCTAGTAATATTATTATTTTTACTATAGCTTTTTCTATTATCACCATTATAACAAGGATTAAAAAATTTACTTATAGAAATTTTTAATTCGCTTTTTATGTGATTATATATTTCTTTAGGTATGATGTCTTTAGAATAAACAAACTCGTTCTGCTGTATGCTTTTTAAAAGTATATTCAACTTCTTTTCTTTTTCTCCAATAAATCCTATAAATTTTTTAAATTTACTAATTTCATCATATGAATAAATATTTACATAATATTGCTTTTTATCAACATACTTACCTTTAGAATATACACCAATGGCCAAAAAAGATGATATCCCAAAACGTAACAATATAGATCTAATTTGATCAGCTAAAATACGATTACATGTACTATATGAAATAGTTTTCTTACCAATAATAACACTTCCATCACATGAGTATAATGATTTAAGAAAATAACTAATAACTTCATTAGAAGATTTAAATATATCTTCTGGTATAAATTTTTCGCTAGCATCCTTGAACATTAAATTATACTTTTTAAATAATGTAAATAACGGATTTATTCTGGCGTTTTTTCCTAACCATCCATCATTAGCTACAACTCTAATGTTCATACAACCATGTCTATATTCATTTCTAAATAATAATTTATTATCAAAATTAATACATGTTCTTTTAAAATCTTTCAATATACTGGATGACGCATTTGAAAATCTTATATCATTACACGTTGTGCCATCACTTATAATATATCCAATTAACTTAGCTGTATTTTTATCTATTTTATTTTTATTATTTAACTTTATTTCTCTTGGTGTTGCCACATAATCCCCAACTTTTAACTCTTTTAATTCCTTCCATCCATCTATTGTTAAAAATTTGTGATTATCACTACATTTTATCTCTTTTTTATCATCTAATATTAATTTATATATACCAGTTGTATTACTATAATGCACATTATTTATTTTACTTTTAATAAATTTATAATTTTTATCTAATGCTAATACTTCTTTACCATGAAAATTATTTATTAAATATTCAATTGTTTTATAAGACCCATCCGACATAAGTATTTTACTATCCTTAGTCAAACATTCGAAAGGTGCAACATATAAAATTTTGAAATTAAAATTGGTGCATGCCTTATGTAATGCTTCTGCAGCCAGAAGAAGCGTTTTACCATATCTTCTACCAATTCTATATACTTTCATTCTATGTAAAAGAATTTTATTACCCTTTTCATCAATAGTATAATATGGTTGATATGATATTGCTTCTCTTTGAAGTGGTCTAAACCTTAAATATTTTTTAGGATTTTCTGGATCTCTTAAAGTTGTCTCACACCACAATACAGGATTTAATATAGCTTTTGCAATACTCTTTTCATCTTCAGTTAAATTAGACAATTCTTGATGTAAAAAATTTAATTCCATTTA
>Ga0210049_1001928_pt1 | contig 19495 bp, 16 predicted proteins | sample CryGeyCG2014_300_2_FD_183964 | JGI IMG/M metagenome (GOLD analysis project Ga0210049, IMG submission 183964) | Groundwater microbial communities from aquifer - Crystal Geyser CG06_land_8/20/14_3.00 (SPAdes) (version 2) | ecosystem: Environmental > Aquatic > Deep subsurface > Groundwater | place... | reverse complement strand
AGTTGCCGAGCACATAATTTTTTATGTGCTCGGCAACTCGCTGCGGATGGTCCATAAAAATTACTTCTTCACTTATTATGCCAAAAAAAATAAAGGCTATTATCAAATTACAAATCCCGGCTGGGCAGGCAACTCCGGCTCCTCCAGTAGGGCCGGCTTTGGCTCAGCATGGTTTAAACATTGCTGAATTTTGCCAGAAGTTTAATGAAGCTACCAAAAATCAAGAAGGCTTTACCATCCCTGTGGAAATTACTGTTTTCGAAGATAGAAGTTATGATTTTAAATTAAAATCTCCTCCGGCTTCTGAACTTCTGAAAAAAGCCGCTGCCATTGAAAAAGGTTCTGCTGAACCTCAAAAAACCAAAGTTGCCAAAATTACCCGCGACCAATTGAGAAAAATCGCTGAACAAAAAATGGCAGATTTAAATGCAAATAATGTTGAATCTGCAATGAAAATCATTGAGGGAACAGCCAGAAATATGGGAATTACTATAGAAGGATAGATTATTTTAAAAATATTGACAGGATTTTTTATTTTTGATAATCTGAAACTAGGCCTTTAATAAATAGACATAAAATATAAGAAAACAAAAAGGAGGGATCGATGAATATTAAAGTGAGAAAGGTTAGAGATGATGCGATTTTACCTGAAAGAGCTTCAAATCTGGCAGTTGGATATGACGTCTTTGCCTACCGGGTTTTAGATAAATTTAGTAAAGAGCCGATCGAGGAATTACCAGTGGAAATACTTCCAGGAGAAAGTGTTCTAATTGGTATAGGAGTTCAATTTGCTATACCCTGGCCTTGGCAATGTGAAGTTAGACCTCGGAGTGGCTTAGCCAGTCAGTATGATATTGAACTCGCAAACTCTCCTGGAACTATTGATCCAGATTTTCGAGGAGAAGCTGGAGTTCTTTTAAGAAATCGGGGTAATAAACCTTTTATTGTAGAAAAAGATATGCGGGTTGCTCAATTGATTTTTTCTGAGGTTAATATTCCGGTTCTAGAAGAGACTAAAGAGCTTCTCCCGACGATTAGGGGAGCAGGTGGTTTTGGCTCCACTGGTCTTTTCGAGATTAAAGAGGGGACAAAAGAATACTGGCGAGAAATTGAGAAAAATGATCAGTTTTATATGAGGGTAGCCTTAGCAGTAGCTGAGCGTTCAAATTGTGTGAGGGGAGTGAAAAGAGACGCCAAGGGTAATTATTTAAAGGACGAGAAGGGTAATTTCATTGGCCAGACCAGAAAATTTGGCTGTGTTATTGTCAAAAATGGTAACATCATTTCCATGGGTTATAATGCTCAACATAAAGGTTCCCCGCTTTGCTCAGAAGTTGGTTGCCTGAGAGAGGCTGAAAATATTCCTTCTGGCACTAGATTAGAGAGATGCCGGGCTATGCATGCTGAGTGGTGGGCATTAAGTAATCTTGTAGCTTCTGGAGTTGGTGTTTCTACAAAAGGAGCGACCATGTATCTTAATTCTGAGCCCTGTGAAGTTTGTGCCAAACTAATTGCCCAGACCGAGTTAGAAACTATAGTTTTGTTAGAGGGAGCCTATCCCACCAATGGCACAAAAATTGTAAAAGAGGCAGGAATTGATATTCGTTATGTGGAGGCTTGAAAAAAGAAGGGCTCTTGGGGAAACCAAGAGCCCCTATTTTATTTTTTAAATTTATGGTATAAAGATTAAACAGAGAAATTCATGATAAAAAATCCCTACCGTGGTAAATTCGTAGTTATCGAAGGTCTCGATGGTTCGGGGCAGTCAACTCAGGCAGCGCTATTAAGGGATTTTTTAGTTAAAAAAGGTTATAAAGTGGTTTTAACCAAAGAGCCAACTTTAGATTCTAAAGCTGGAAAAAAAATCAGAAAAATCCTAGATAAAAAAATTGAAATAAAACCAAAAAAATTACAGGAATTATTTGCTCAAGATCGAAAAGAGCATTTAGAAAATTTAATCATTCCTAGTTTGAAAGAAGGAAAAATAGTGATCTCTGATCGTTATTTTTTTTCCTCCTTTGCCTATGGAGCCGCTGATGGATTAGATTTAGATTGGTTGATTAAAGTAAATAAGGAATTTCTATTACCAGATTTAACCTTCATTTTGAAGGTAAAGCCAGAAGTTTGTTTGGAAAGAATCGAAAAAAGAAACAAGGAAAGAACTCTTTTTGAGGAAAAAGAAAAATTAGCCAAGGTCTGGCAAATTTACAAGATATTGCCAAAAAAATTTAAAAATGTTAAGGTGATTGAGGGAGAAAAGTCAATCGAGGAGGTTTTTTCCCAAGTTAAAAATATTGTTCGTTCTAAACAGAATATTTAAGGAGGATGAAAATGAAAAAAGAATAAATGGTAGTTACGGCAGCAATTATCGAAAAAGATGGTAAATATTTAATTACGCAAAGGCCAGCAGGCGGACATTTACCTTTAAAGTGGGAATTTCCCGGTGGCAAAGTAGAATTTGGCGAGACGCCTCAATTTTCTTTAAGACGGGAGATTGCTGAAGAATTAAATATAGCAATCTTAGTGGGTGAATTTTTTGGAATATCATCTTATGTCTACGACGAGGTAACACACATTATCTTATTGGGTTATTTGTGCGAGTTTGTTCCAGGAAATATAAAAAAGGGGATACACTACGCCTGGGTTGCTCCTACTGAAATGAATAAATACGATTTCTGCGAAGCTGATATTCCATTCGTTAGAAAATTACAAGGAAAGGAGGTATAAAGTGACAGAAAAATCCTTGAAGATGGTAAACCTTGATTGTACTACTTTAGGAGAGGCTTGGTTCAGATGTATTAGAGAGTTATTTGAATCAGGCTACAGATACATAATTAGCAGTGGGAGTTTTGCGGGCGGAGAAAGGATAGAATTTGATTTTATTACTATTCGGATTTCAAAGCCCGGTATTAGACCGTTAATTCCCGATGTCCCGCATGGACTGCCGCAACCAACAACGATGCAATATATTGAAGAAGAATATCTACCTTATCTTATGGCAGACCATAAAGAGCCGAACGAACAATATACCTACGGCATGTATGTCGGTCCTCAAATACCAAAAGTGATTGAAAAATACAAAAAGGGAGGCTTTGAAAACAACCAAGCTTGTATGACCATCGGCGATAAAAACTCTATTGATTTAGAAGATCCACCATGCTTAAGATTAATAGATACCAGGGTAAGATATGGTAAACTTCATTTCGTAGTTTATTTTAGGTCCTGGGATTTATGGGGAGGATTTCCGAGTAATTTGGCTGCAATTCAGCTTATGAAAGAAGATATGGCTAAAGAACTCGACGTTGAAGACGGAGAAATGATTGCCGTTAGTAAAGGCCTTCATCTTTATGGCCACCATTTAGAGTTGGCAAAGATGGTATTGAGAATGTAATTTTAGTTAATGGCTCTCGCCGAAAGCGAGAGCTATTTTTAATTGTAAATTTTTGGAATTTTTGCTAAATTGAATATATGAACATCGCAAAAATTATTGACCAAACTTTTTTGAAAAAGGAAGCGACTGAAGAAGAGCTTAAAAAAGTTTGTGAGGAAACGAAAAAATGTGGCTTTCGGGGGCTTTGTGTTTATCCAGAACATACAAAATTGGTAAAAGAGTTATTAAAAGATACTGATATTAAAGTTACCACCTTAATTGATGAACCAACGGGAGCCAGTTCTCACAAAGAAAGAATAAAGATGGTTCAAAAAGCAAAAAAAAATGGGTCTGATGAAGTTGATGTGGTAATGAAAATTGATGATTTTAAAAACAGGAAATATGAAGAAGTTTTAGGGGATTTAAAAGAAATTGCTAAAATTTTGCCGACGAAAGTGATTATTGGTTCAGGTTATTTAACTGATAAAGAAATTAAAAAAGCATCCGAAATGGTCAAAGAAGCTGGCGCAATTTGCGTCAAAACTGCGACAGTCGATGACCCTCTAGACCATTCAGAATTACCCGAAAAAGCAAAACATGTCAGAATAATGAAAGCAGCAGCGCCTGGTTTATTAATTAAAGCAGCCGGTTCAATTAGAACCCTATCTGATTTGAAAATTATGGTAGAAGCAGGTGCCGACATTATTGGTACCAGCTCTGGAGTAGAAATTGTTAATGAGGCCAGGGGAACTAAAAGCGAAGAAATAAAAGACGGCCGAATAGTAGAATAATATGGCGTATCAACCTACAATTGGCTTGGAAGTGCATGTAGAACTCAAAACAAAAAGTAAGATGTTTTGTTCTTGTTTGAATGATCCAAATGAGCATCACCCGAACGTGAATATTTGCCAAATATGTACCGCACAACCGGGAAGCCTTCCAGTAATTAACAAAGAGGCAGTTAGAAAAACAATAAAAACAGGCTTAGCTTTAAATTGCCAAATTCCTGAAAATTCTCAGTTTGACAGGAAAAATTACTTCTATCCTGATTTGCCCAAAGGCTATCAAATTTCCCAATATGATAAACCTCTTTGTATTAATGGTTTTTTGAAAATGAATAGGAAAACTATAAGAATTCGTCGGGTACATTTAGAAGAAGATACAGGAAGACTGATTCATGAAAAGGGTTACTCCTTAGTTGATTTTAATCGAGCCGGTATTCCTTTAATGGAATTGGTCACTGAACCAGATATTGGTTCAGCAAAAGAAGCCAGGAAATTTGCCGAGGAGTTGCAATTGATTTTAAGATATCTCGGTGTTTCTGATGCTGATATGGAAAAAGGACAAATGAGAGTGGAAGCAAATATTAGTTTATCTCAAATCTCAAATCTCAAATCTCAAGTCTTAGGAACTAAGGTAGAGATTAAGAATCTTAATTCTTTCAGGGCAGTGGAACGGGGGATTGAATACGAAATTAAAAGACAAGCAGAAATTCTGGAAGAGGGTGGAAAAATCATCCAAGAAACGCGAGGATGGAACGATATTAAGGGAATAACAGTTTCCCAGAGGGAAAAAGAAGAAGCCCATGATTATCGCTATTTTCCTGAGCCAGATTTACCAATACTTCACTTAGGAGTGGCAGATTACCTCAATGAAATTAAAACTGAAATTCCTGAACTTCCTCAACAAAGAAGAGAAAGATTGATGAGGGAATATCAATTAGATGAAAAAAGCATTGAAATTTTTGTTTTTAATAAGGATTTAGGAGAATTTTTTGAAAAAGTAGTCAGTGAACTTGAACCCCATCTTCCTCAAGAGAAACTTTTAAAATTAATAAAATTAGCAACAAACTATATAATCACCGATTTACAAGGACTACTCCAGAAGGCTTCAATTACTGATGAGGATTTTCTAATCACTCCGGAAAATTTTGCTGAATTTATTACTTTAATTGACGAAGGAAAAATTTCCAGCAAAGGAGCGAAAATGGTCTTAGAAGAAATGTTTAAAAAAGGCGGCGACCCTTCTCAGATTATTGAGGAAAAAGGTTTAATTCAAGTAACCGATGAAGTTGAAATCGAAAAAGTAGTTAAAGAAATTATCTCAAAAAATCAAAAAGCAGTTGAAGATTATAAAAAAGGAAAAGAAACAGCTCTTCAATTCTTAATTGGCCAGGTAATGGCCAAAACTCAAGGGAAAGCAAATCCCGAAATAGTTCGAGAAAATTTAATTAAAATATTGACAAATAAATAAAAAAATAGTAAACTGTAAAGAGTAACCTAAAAAAAGGAGAAAGAATGAATAGAATATTAGTTCCGAAAGAGAAAAAACTAGAAAGAGAGGTGATTATAACAAAAAACAGAGAAGGACAAATAGAATTTTTTACAAACAATCAATTCTTAAAGATAACCAAAGAGATTCAGGAAAAATTAAGAAAATCAGGATTAAGTTCTCGAAAAATTAGAAGAGTTATTTATTCTTCTGCATCGTCAGAAAAAATTGATAAAAAGGGATATGTTTTTATCCCTAAATTTCTTAGAAAAGCTCCCTAAATCTCTAAACTTGAAGGGGAGTTTTTATTTTCTAAAAAACTCCTAATTAATTTTTCTACTTCTTTTTGGTTTTTTATCCAATGGATTCTCTTATCCCGTTTAAACCAAACCATCTGGCGTTTAGCATAATTTTGAAGTTCTTTTAAGGAATTTTCAATCATTTCTTGATAATTTATTTTCTTTTGTAAATATTGAGCGACTATTCGATAATGGATTCCAAAATCCTCAATTTTTTCCCAAGAGAGACCAGATTTTTTTAAATTCTTCACTTCTGTAATTAACCCTTGTTTTAGCCATTTTAAAAATCTTCTTTTAATTAATTTTTTCAGTTCTTCTTTCTCTCTTTTAATGCCAATCATCAAAACTGGATAAGAGAAGGGTCTTTTCCTCGAAATAGGGACAGGTCCAATTTTTTTAACGATTTCTAAAGCCCTAATTAATCTTCGTTTATTTTTTTGCTCAATTGTCTTGGCTCTCTGGGGATCAAGTTTTTTTAATTGATTGAAAAGTTCTTCTACTGTTTTCTTCTCTAATTTCTTTCTCAATTTCCAATCAGGAGGAACTTCGGGAATAATTACACCGTCAACAACTGCTTGAATATAGAATCCAGTACCCCCACAAAGAATAGGTATTTTTCCTTTATTTAAAATTCTATTTATAGCTTTTAAAGCTAAATTTCGATATTGGACTACTGTAAATCTTCGTTTTGGACTGGCCACATCAATGCAGTAATGAGGAATTCCCTGGTGTATGAAAATATATTTCTTTTTTACTTGCCCCGTACTAAAATTCGAAGAATTTTTAGTATCGGGGGTTACTTTTCCTGTTCCAATATCCATTCCTTTATAAACCTGCCTTGAATCAGCTGAAATAATTTCACCATTGAATTTCTTAGCCAGCTTAATTGCTAATTCCGATTTTCCTGAAGCTGTCGGTCCTAAAATAACAATTATTTTTTTATTCATCATTTTTTAATAATTTCCATTAAGATTTTTTCTCTTTGTTTTTTTTCTTCAAGGGGAACATTATCCTTCATCTTAAAAGCAGCTGTTCCTGAACGGGGGGAGTATTTGGCAATGTAGGCATAATCAAATTTAATTTCTTTAAATAATTTCACGGTATTTTCAAATTGTTTTTTGGTTTCTCCGGGAAAACCAACAATAACATCGGTTGATAAATTGATTTCCGGAATTTTTTTGCGGATTTTTTTAACCAAATTTTTATATTGTTCAACCGTATAAGGCCTGTTCATTGCCTTTAAAATTTGATTATCTCCGGATTGAACGGGCAGATTTAAGTATTTGGCGATTTTTTTAGATTGAGCCATAACATCAATTAACTCATCTGTAAAATCGGCAGGATGAGGGCTCATAAATCTAATTTGAAAATCACCGGGAACATCACTGACCATTTTTAAAAGTTTAGCAAAATTAATTACTTTTGAGTTTTGAGATTTGAGATTTGAGATTGAGCGATAGCGATTGACATTTTGACCCAAAAGCCAAATTTCCCTTACACCATTTTTAATCACATTTTTTAATTCCTTTAAAATTTCTTTATGGTCGCGGCAAATTAAACGACCACGAGTAAAGGGAACAACACAGTAGGCGCAAGCCCAGTTACAACCATTAGAAATAGGGATAAAAACTACAGGTTTATTTTGGTATTTTGGTTGATATTGAAATAAATCTTTAAACTTCAAAATCTGATCAAACCCCTTAGCAAATTTCGGCTTATCTTTTTTCAAGACGCAACCGGTTAAAATAGTTTTAAGATTGGGATTCTTTTCTCGTAATTTTCTGAATTTAGGAATTAACCCATAAACTCTATCAACCGCTGATTGTCTCACTGAACACATATTGACCACAATTAAATCAGCTTCATTGATATTAGAAGCGTTTTTATACCCAATATTTTCTAAAACCGTAGCAATTCTTTCACTATCACTTTTATTCATCTGACAACCAAAAGTTATAACCCAGTATTTTCTCATAATTTATTCATTCTTGCCCCGCATTAATTTTACCAATATTATTTAGAATTAAATTATTATTTATTTAGGAAATTTGAAAAATTCTTGCAGTCCGCGTGTGGAGAATAGCCACATTCCGTATTGGGCGAAGCGGACTGCCACAATATTATTCTGTAAAATTAGTGCGGGGTGACAGCCAAAAGTAATGATATAATATTTCATAACGTCCCTATTCTACAATAGAAAAACGGCCTTTTCAAGGCCGTTTTTCTGGGTATTCGCTATTCCTCTATTTAACTTTTTCTACATCTACTCCTCTTTGCTCGCCTTCCAAAATGGGCTCTTCTTGACTAGGAATTGCTTTTGGAAGGACTTCTTCTTTACAAACTCCTTTGTAATCTATTTCCGCACCAGCTGACTTAGCAAAACAGGAATTGGAATAAGTTTTACCATCTTTACCACAAACCGGATCCCACAAGGTAATACAAGCTGTTGGTTGGGGAACAATAGTAGGTTTCTCTAGTACTTCCGCTGGAGGCACTTCAATTGGCGGCACTTCAATTTTCTTTTCTTCACAGGGATTTGGAATGCAAGAAGAAGCCGAAACTATTTTTCCGCCGGCACCATCACATTTTTCTTTAGTCACCCTGACACAAGCACTATCCATACAACAGGTAACTAATCCGGTTAATTCACCAGGTTGGACACACTTTGGTTGGAGAGGACAACCAGTTTCTGGATCTTTCATCACAACCACCCTCCCTTCTTTACAAAAATCAGGAGCTGGCGGCGTCCACTCTGGACAATCAAGTTTCTCTAACTTTTCCTCGATTTTCTCCAACACCTTTGTTTTCCCCCTTTCTAATCTTTCTTTCAGTTCAACTCTAATTGGTGTAGCGGGCGCTTCTTTTATTTTAGCCTTCAGATTTTCCATAATTTCCAATTGCTTTTCTTTCTCTCCAGAAATTTTTTCAATATATTCTCCAAATTTCTCTTGATCTTCCGGACTCATTTTTTCCAAATTTTCCTGTAGTCTTTCCATAACCTTTTCCTGGGCTTTTTGAATTGCCTCTTTCGCTTCTTCAGGCACTTTCTCCTCTAAATTCTTTAAAACTTCCAAATTCTTGAACTCTTTAAATTGACTACCTTTTTGTTCTTCTAAAATCTTATCCAATTTTTCAGTTATCACCTCTTTTCGGTCTTCAAGTTTTAGCATTATTTCTTGAAATCTTTCTAAATGCTCTTCTCTGGCTTCTTTTATTTTCTCAAAAGCCTCTGAAGGAACCTGGGTTTCCAGTTTCTGCAAGAGTTTCTGATGTAAGGTTTGCTGATGCGTGAAGACATCAAGAAACTTTTCTATTCTGGGATGATCTTTGGCTGTTCCTTCAATTCCTTCTACCCGCTCTTTAATTTGCTCTATTTCCTGTTGGTAGTTCTCCGTTGCTTTTTTGATAACTTCTGGGTCTTCGGTTTTTTCAACTATCTTCTTTGCTTCCATCAATTTTTCATTGGCAAATTTCATTCTCAATTCAGCCTTTTTCACTGGATCAAATGTTAAAACTGACTGAATTCCTCTTGCCCAATTTTTCAGGAAATAAAATGGATTATCTGGCAATAATTTTGGCTCACCAACTCCCAAATCTTCAGGCTGAATATCCTCATCAAGAATGACGGCTTCTTCAGCACTCGGTACTGGTGAGTATCCGCCACCAACACCTTCGGGTTCTTGAGTAGGCGGCGCTTCTTGAGCTAAAACTATTCCAAAAGCAAACACCAAAGCAAAACCTAACAGAAAAACTTTTAGAGTGTTCATATTTATTGAATTAAGAATTATGAATTATGAGTCGACCTTTTTACCGAAAGCGATGTACGAATTTACGAATCTGCGCTTTCGGCTACGAATATACTGAAGCCGTTGTACGAATTTACGAATTTTCAGTTTCGGATACGAATTTACCGAAGCCTTGATACGAATATTTTTGGCTTCGGATACGAATCTATAAATTCGGGCGATCGGTTACGAATAATTATATTGAAAAATATTCGTATATTCGTACTAATTCGCCCGCCTGCCATCTGCCTGTCAATGTAGAATAGATAATCATCCGAGGCGTGATAAAATTAGGAAGGACATCTTAACAAAACTCTGACAGGCTCATGGCGGGCAGGTAATTTCGTAGGGGTTAATGTATCTCTTCTCTTTTTTCTTTCAAAAAATATCGCCATTGTTCTAAAAATTCAACAAAAATTTGAAATGGCATGTCAATTAAAAAGTTGAAGAAAACCACAATCACATTATATTTGGCAAGTTCTGCTGATAGCCATCTGCCCATTTGGATAAAGGGCAAAGAAAAAGTATCCATGAAAAAAGTAAAAAAGTTTCCTTTATCTATTTCAACCTGGAGTTCTTTGGCTCTTTCTCTGATTTTTACACCAGCGAAGGAAATCAGAGAAACAAAAATTAGAAAAATGATTTTAGATAAAATCCCAAATCCTAATTGAGAGAGTACCCACCAAATAAGTCCAAAGGAAACTAAAAAAGTAAGAAGATAAAAAAGGAAAATTATTGATTTTAGAATTAACCCTCTTTTTAGGCGAGACGTTATTAAATATTTATCTTTGGTTTTTTGTTCATAGACAATTTTCATTACTTCTAAAATAACTTTTGATAGATTTTCTTTTCTGGGCGGACGAATGGTTAAAACCAGAAAGAACATCAAAGCAGGAGGAATGAAAATATTTAATCCTAAGGTAAATAAATTAAACTCATTGGTCACATATTTATCAAAGGGGATTTCAATGGCAAAGACTAGAAGCATTTTGGTAACAAAAATTGAGATAGTGGTATAAATTGCCGCTCTTTTTAATCTTGATTTCAATTGTTTAAGTCGCTTATTATAGGCATCTCTAATTGTATTCTCTAGGATTTCAGGGTTTTGGATTTTTTCTTGGATTTTCATTGGCTCCTGAGATAAAATATCGCCCAAAATTAAATAAGAAGTATCATACTGCTCACAAACTCGATAAAATTTTTCAGCCAAAGGATGTCTTAAGTCTTTTTCAATACTTTCCCAGATTGAATAGATATTTTTCGTAATTTCTTCCAATAAGGGTCGCACTAGATTTGCCCAAGCAGGATAGAGCCCTTTTAGTAGATTGTAACTTATCAGAGGTTTATCTAATTTAAAAAGAGCTTTCTGGATAGCAATGTAAATTTGAGTCTTTTTTTCTTCTTCTGAAATTCCGTTTTTCACTTCAATTCTTTCTAATATATTTTCCATCATATATTCCATTTGAGTGTTTTCTTTTTGGTGGGGCGATAGAGTTTCTTCAATTTCACAACTTGCCAATTCTAAAAGCCAATTTTGGAGTTGGATTTTCAGTTTTTCCCGTGACGGGGTCGACGAGTTTTCTAAAATAAAAACATATTTATCAATAATTTTCTTTACCTCTCCAATTTTCGATTCCTCGATTTTATCATTGGGGAAATGCCCTCCCCGGATAAGCTCTAAAACCAAATGACTAGCCACATCCTCGCCGTTAGTATTCAAAATTAACCTCCTTTTAAGATGCCTTTCAATTGCTGCTTTCCGTAAAAGATGTTCTTCTCGCCAGTCAATAATTCCCCGAATTTTTTCATAAAAAGCAGCCACTTTTGAGGCTACTTCATCAACATGAATAGTTGCTACGCCTTCCTTCGGTTGCAAGGACTGATACCAAGAAATATAGCGCTGAATAAGTTTTTGACTTGACTGAGAAATCATTTTTTCTTTTCAATTTCTATTTTAACTCTTTCTACAAATTTATTCAATTTTACCATTCCTATATCTCCTTTTCTTCTTTTTCTTATCCTGACTGCCCTTAATTTCATTTCTCTATCGCCAACCACTAAAAGATAGGGGATTTTTTGAATTTCGCCCTCGCGAATTTTTTTTGAAACCGTCTCATTCTCATCTTTTATCTTAAATCTTAAATCTAAAATCTTAAATCTTTCGCCAACTTCTTTGGCGTATTTTTCGTGCCGAGAGCCGACCGGGATTATCCAAATTTGTTCTGGCGCCAGCCACAAAGGCAGAGCGCCTCCATAATGTTCAAGTAAAACACCGATAAATCTTTCAATTGAACCCAAGAGGGCCCGATGAATCATCAGAGGTTCTTGTTTTTTGCCTTTTTCATCAATGTAGGTCATTTTAAATCTTGCTGGCAAATTAAAATCAATTTGTATCGTTGTACATTGCCAGGGCCTACCCAAAGAATCTTTAATTTTAATATCAATCTTCGGTCCATAAAAAACTCCACCACCCGGGTCAATTTGATATTTTAATTTCAGGTTTTCCAAAACATATTTTAAGGAGTTTGTCGCCCTTTGCCAGCCTTTTTCCGTTCCAGCATATTTTTCTGGTCTGGTGGAAAGATAAATATCATAATCTTTGAATCCAAAGGCTTTTAGGGTTTTAAAACCGGCTTTAAGAAGTTTCTCGACCTCTTTTGCCAATTGGCCGGAGGCACAAACAATATGGGCATCATCTTGAGTAAAACCCCGTACTCTTGTTAATCCATGTAAGACCCCCGACCTTTCATAGCGGTAAACCGTTCCCAATTCAGCAAAATATAAGGGTAATTCTTTATATGAGCGAATTTTTGATTGATAAATCTTAATATGGAATGGGCAATTCATTGGTTTTAAAAGATATTTTTCTCCCTCAATATCAATGGGGGAGTACATATTTTCACGATACAAATCCCAATGACCAGATGTTTTCCAAAGGTCTAATTTGCCAATATGGGGGCTAACTATCCACTGATACCCTTGGTTAGTTAATTCTTTATATAAATAATCAGTAATAATATTTCTTAAAATTGCTCCTTTTGGCTGCCAAATTGGAAGACCGGCCCCAACTTCTTCATCAAATAAAAATAATTCTAATTTTTGGCCCAAAATTCGATGGTCTCTTTTTTCAGCCTCCACCTCTTTTAAAAGATATTCATCTAATTCTTTTTTTGTTTTAAAAGCCACTCCATAAATTCGAGTAAGCATGGGATTTCTTTCTGAACCTCGCCAATAGGCCCCGGCAATTTTGGTCAACTTAAATGCCTCGGGAATTTCTTTGGTATTTTTAACATGAGGCCCCTGACATAAATCCACAAAATCACCAACCTGATAAATCGAAGTTTCCGGAGAATCCTTCTCCGTTAACTCTTCTATTAACTCTAACTTATATGGCTGGTCCTTAAATAATCTATTGAAATCGGATTTCAATAATTTCCGTTTTTTAAAAAGAATATTTTGTTTAATTATTTCTCTCATTTTTTCTTCAATTTTTGGCAAATCTTCAGGTGCTAAAGATTTTGGTAAGTCAAAGTCATAATAAAATCCATTTTCAATAGCCGGTCCAATACCAAATTTAGTTCCGGGAAAGAGTCCCTGAACTGCCGTAGCTAAAATATGCGATAAAGAATGACGGATAATTTCAGTTTTCATTAAATTTGAGAAAATTACTTTTAAGAAAATCCTCAACTTTTGATTTTACCTCTGGATTTTCCCAGAAGTATTCGTGTTCTTTAAAATGGAATGACTCTGAAATTTTTAATCTGACTAATCTAAATAAAAAAATTAGCTTCAAAAAACCTAAAATGGTAATTACGGTTAATTTTTTAAAGTTTCTATTTGCCAAGGCGTCTCTACCGTTATTGTCAAGATAGAGAATATTTTCAGCTTTTAAGGTTTTCCAGAAAAAGGGAGTGCCAGCTTCAATCCCATAGATTTCTTTTTTGTCTTTAATTTTTTTCATCACTTCATCAATAAAAGCAGCGCCAAAAGAATAACCAACCAAAACAATTTTAATGTCTTGAAAACGGCTTTGCATAATTTCTATAGCTTCGGCTAATTTTTTTGACTCGGCAGGAAAACAAAACAGAGTTTCTTTAAGGCATTTAATTTTTCCCAAAAATCCGCCTTTTGCCCGAGAATAATGTATTGCGACAACTTTATACTGCCAATTTTGCAGGGTATTCTGAATACCTTTTAATAAACTTTTAGCATAAATTTCTTTTTCTTGTGGCACATGTCCCCAGCCGCCAGGAGCAAAAAATATGACAACCTCGCTTTTAAGGTTTTTAATTATTTGGTTTGATTGAATAAAATCCATAATTTACTCCTTATCTTCAATAATTTCTTCAATTACCCAAGCGAGCGAAAGCAAGCGTAGGGTGGAAGAAGAAATTTTATGTTTCTTCTAAAATTTCTTCGACCTCCCGAGCGAGTGGAAACGAGCGAAGGGGAGAGAAGAGATTCTAGGTCTCTTCTAAAATCTCTTCGATCTCTTCACAGATTATTTTAGGACGGCCATCTCTAATATCAACCCGGCCGGTAATTATAACGATTTTTCCTTCGTGGAAAAGGGCCAAATTTTGACTTAAAACAGCAGGAAAGACCACCACTTCTATTTTATCAGTTAAATCATCTAAATTCAAAAATAACATCGGTGAGCCGGATTTTGTAATGATTTTTTTCAAAGAGGCGATAAGACCGCCGATTTTGATGATTTTTCCTACTGATTTTTCTTCAATTTTGGCAATTGGTAAAACTTTTTTTTCAAGAACTTTTTTGTATTCCTCCAAAGGATGAGAAGAAACATAAAGACCCAAAAATTCTCTCTCCCAATTTAATTTTTCCTGGGTAGTAGCCGGGAGAGCTGGCGACAAAAAGAGGTTTCCGCCAAATTGAAGTTTTTCTCCAAAAAGATTTTTTTGGTGATTTGTTCTATTTTTCTGGATTTCGCGGGTTTTCTCCAGAAGCAATTCGGTATTAAGCAACAATTGATTCCTTTCTCCAAAATTATCAAAAACTCCAGCCTTAATTAAACTTTCCAGAGACTTTTTATTTAAATCTTTTGGGTTCATTCTGGCCACAAAATCAGAGATTGATTTAAAAGGGCCGTTAGTTTTTCTTTCCTTAACAATTGCTTCAACAGTATTATGGCCAACATTTTTGATAGCCAGCAAGCCAAAACGAATCTGGTTTTTGCCCGGTACAACAGTGAAATTCCTTAAACTCTCATTGATTTCCGGAGCCAAGACCTCGATTTCCATTTTTCGGCATTCAGTAATTAAAAAGCCAATTCTTTCAATATCAGCCTGTTCGGAGGTTAAGAGGGAAGCCATAAATTCCGCCGGATAATGGGATTTCAAATAAGCAGTTTGATAGGCAATCGTGGCGTAGGAAGCGGCATGGCTCCTGTTGAAACCGTAACTGGCAAAGGGCAGTATCCAGTCCCAGATTTTCTGCGCAATTCCTTTTTCAATTCCATTTTTTGCCATCCCCTGAATTAATTTTTCTTTTTGCTCTAATAAAAGTTTTCTGATTTTTTTACCAACCGCTTTTCTTAAAGTGTCAGCCTCTGAGAGGGTGAAATTAGCCAATTCCTGAGCCACTTTCATCAATTGTTCCTGATATAAAATTATTCCATAAGTTGATTCTAAAATCGGTTTTAGTTTGGGATGCAAATATTCAATTTTCTCTTTTTTATGTTTCCGACGAATATAAGTCGGAATAAGTTCCATAGGCCCGGGCCGATAAAGGGCAACCATGGCAATAATGTCTTCAAATTCTGTTGGCTTTAATTCTTTGAGATAGCGTTGCATTCCCGATGATTCTAATTGGAAGATTCCAATTGTCTTGCCTTCCTGCAAAAGTTTATAAGTTTTTTTGTCGTCTTGGGGAATTTTTTCAATATCAACATTAAATCCTCGAACTTTGTAAATTCTGGCCAAAGTATCTTCAATAATGGTCAGGTTTTTCAAGCCCAAGAAATCCATTTTTAAAAGGCCCAAATCCTCAATGGCGTGCATTTCGTATTGGGTGACGATGTTTTCGTCATCCTGGGTGGGATGCTGGAGAGGAACGATATTTTCCAAAGGTTCTTTTGAGATAACCACGCCGCAAGCATGGGTGGAGGCATGGCGGGCAACTCCTTCCAGTTTTCTGGCAAAATCGATTAACTTTCTCGCCTGAGAATCTTGCTGATAAAGTTGCCTGAATTCAGAAACTTTTGCCAAGGTTTCGTCTAAAGTTAAGCCAAAAGGAATCATTTTGGCAACCTGGTCGCAGTAACTATATGGAAGCGAAAGGGCCCTGCCAACATCTCTGACAACGGCACGGCTAGCCATTGTGCCAAAAGTAATAATTTGGGCCACTTTATCTTTGCCATATTTTTGAACCACGTATTCTATAACCTCGTTTCTCCTTCGGTCATTAAAATCAAGGTCAATATCAGGAAGCGAAATTCTTTCAGGATTTAAAAATCTTTCAAATAAAAGATTGTATTTTAGAGGGTCAATATTGGTAATGTTTAATAAATAAGCAATCAGAGAGCCGCCGACTGAACCCCGGCCAGGCCCAACAACAATTCTATTTTGCTTCGCCCAGTTAACAAAATCCTGAACAATTAAAAAATAAGGAGCAAAACCAGTTTGCTTAATCACAGAAAGTTCGTATTCTATCCGGTCTATTACTTGTTTTTTGGGTTCAATATGTCGTTTTTTCATTCCCTCATAACATAATTCTTTAAGATAATCATCAGGATTTTTATTGTCTGGCGCTTCAAAATAGGGGAGTTTGGTTTTACCTAATTTAAACTGAAAATTGCAAAGGTCAGCAATTTTTTGAGTATTTTTAATTGCTTCAGGAACCTTTTTGAAAAACTCCATCATTTCTTCAGGTTTTTTCATTGAGAAGTCATCGGATTTCATTGTTATTCTTTCCGGGTCATTGGGGTCCGCTCCCGTATTTATCAACATTAAAATATCTTGGGCTTCGGCATCTTCTGGTTTTAGATAATGGACGTCATTGGTGGCGACCAGAGGAATGTTTAATTTTTTTGAAAAATCAATTAAAGCTTCATTAACAATTTTTTGTTCTTTAATATTAAAATGCGGCTGGATTTCCAAGTAAAAATTATCTTTGCCAAAAATTTCCTGATACCTCAAAGCCAAATTTTTTGCCTCGTTAATCTTCTTAGTTAAAATCAATCTTGGAATTTTCCCCATCAAACAGGCAGATAGGGCAATAAGGCCAGAGCTGTATTCTTTTAATAATGCCTCATCAATTCTTGGTTTATAATAAAAGCCCTCAAGATGGGCTTTGGTAATAAGTTTGACTAAATTTTTATAACCCTCTTCGTTTTTAACAAGCAAAACTAAATGATATCTTTTGTCATCAATATTTGGTCTTTTATCTGTCATTTTTTCAAGGGCCGAATACATTTCGCAACCCAAAATCGGTTTTATTCCTCGCTCTTTTGCTTTTTTGTAAAACTCCACTGCGCCATACAATACGCCGTGGTCGGTTATGGCTAATGCATCCATGCCTAATTCTTTTGTGTAATTCAAAAGTTCGTCAATCTTGGGCAGACCATCAAGTAAACTATAATGCGAATGGACGTGTAAATGAGTAAATTTTGGCATAAAGCAAATAAAAAACAACCTAATTAAGAGATTATACCATTTTACAAAATTTTTGGGAAAAAGAAAAAAGAAAGGAAAAGGAAAAAAGAAAAAATGTTTACGCTTGTCGTCAATAGATTTTTTTGATACAATAAAACTACGTAAAACTACGAGAACGTTTCTCGTAATTTACGTAATTTATTTGCAAAGTATGCCAACCAAAAGACCACCTTTAATTAATAAAGAAATATACCATATTGTAATTCGGGCGATTGAGGGATTAAAACTTTTCCGCGATGAAAAAGATTATTTTCGGATGATTCACGATTTATTCGAATTTAATGACGAAGCTCCCGTCGATTGGGAATATCGTCAGCAATACAAGAAACTCTACGAGAACGTTTCTCGTAGTGTTGGACGGAAAAGGAAATTGTTGGTAGAAATTCTAGCGTTTTGTTTGATGTCCAATCACGTCCATTTATTAGTTCGCCAAATTAGAGAAGGTGGCATTAGTAAATTTATGAGAAAAATTGGAGCAGGTTATGGAAACTATTATAATCAAAAATACAAAAGAACTGGTCATCTATTTCAGGGGAGATACAAAATAGTAATTATTAAAAATAACGAACAGCTAAAAACAGCCTTTGTTTATATTCATACCAATCCAGTGGCCATTATATTTCCTGGCTGGAAGGAAAAAGGAATTAAAAACTTAAAAAAAGCAATAAAATTTTTAGAAAATTACAAATGGTCAAGTTACTTAGATTATTTAGGAAAAAAGAATTTTCCTTCCCTAACCAGCCGTGAATTTTTAACTAAAATAATGGGAGTGGAAAGTGGTTATCGACTCTTTATCAACGAATGGCTTCAGTTCAAAAAGGAGATTGGTGATTTTAAAGAAATAACAATAGAGTAGTGCTAAAAATAACATACTACGAGAAACGTTCTCGTAGAATTGATAGTTGTTGATTTATTGGTAGGGGAAAACGAGCTTGCAGAAAAGTAAATTGCGGAAATTATAGAAAAGGAAGCACAAAAGCAAAGTAACTGTGGAAAACTCTCTTGCCTTGACAATTATTTTTGATATAATAAATTAAGATGTCAAAGCTTAAAATCACATTATTTCTTATTCTCTCTGGTCTAATTTTCCCTGCTTTTGGTTCTGCCTTAGTGGAACCGACATTTGCCATTAATATCTACGACTTTTTCCAGAGGATTTTTAGAATTTTATTAACCATCTCTATTCCTTTAGCCGTCATAGTCATTATCTGGGCGGCTTTTATTTTTTTAACTTCTGGTGGAGAACCAGAAAAAACCGGCAGGGCAAAAAAGGTTTTAATCTATGGTTTAATCGGCTTTATTATTATTTTGTTTGCTAACGGAATAGTGGCTGTCTTGGGAAATATTTTAGGAGTAAAAGTTCCAGATTTAGAAAAACTCCCCCAAGTCAAAAAAGGCACTCCAACTGAAACTTCTCTCTTTGGTATTAGTCCGGCTCGAGGTGAAGGAGTCTCCAAACCTGAAAAAGGTGAGAAATTCCCACCGCCACCACCCCAGGCTTCTGAAAAATCCAGTTTTCAACTAATTCCCCAAGTTTTTGCCACTGATGAAGAAGAAGTTCCTCCTCCAATTGAAGAAAAATTCATTACCGTTGTTTCCCCAACAGCTGAAACCCAGATCAAGCAAGGAGAGACCTATCCTATTCGCTGGCAGAGCTCAGGAATAGAAAAGATTGCTATTATTCTTTACAGGGGCACCAGTCTCAAAGGAGTAATTGCCAGAAACCTGCCATCAGGAGGCTATGAAAACCCAGTATCTGTTTTCTACTGGACCCTACCTGAAGACTTTGAAATAGGTAATAACTATTATTTAGCTCTCTATCAATACCCTTGGCAAGAGGGGAATACTGTTTCTTATTCTGGCCGTTTCTCAATTGCTAAAGAAAAAGAAGGAGATAAATATTTAAAACTTACTTCTCCCGAAGGCGGTGAAACCTGGAAAGTAAATGGCACCTATCCCATTCGCTGGCAGTCAAAAGGAGTAGAAAAAATAGATATTCTTTTTAGACCAGCTGTTTATGAATCTGGCTGGTATGAAACAGAAAAAGGTCAATCAGTTCAGATGCTGACAGATGCCACACCCATCCTCATTGCTTCT
>Ga0210049_1001923_pt1 | contig 19515 bp, 21 predicted proteins | sample CryGeyCG2014_300_2_FD_183964 | JGI IMG/M metagenome (GOLD analysis project Ga0210049, IMG submission 183964) | Groundwater microbial communities from aquifer - Crystal Geyser CG06_land_8/20/14_3.00 (SPAdes) (version 2) | ecosystem: Environmental > Aquatic > Deep subsurface > Groundwater | place... | reverse complement strand
GGGTTGACCGAAGCGGATGCAGGAAGTGATGCGGGCGCCATACGAACGACTGCTACTCGAAAGGGGGAGGGGTATGTTTTAAATGGAACCAAGCAGTGGATCACCAACGGTGGGGAGGCCGAAGTCTATTCAATCATTGCCATGACCGATCGGTCAAAGGGTCCTAGAGGGGCAAGCGCCTTGATTGTCGAGAAGGGAACCCCAGGCTTCAATTTTGGGAAGAAGGAGAAGAAGATGGGCATCAGGGCCTCTGCTACCCGGGAACTGGTCTTCCAAGATTGCTTTGTTCCTAAAGAAAACCTCATTGGAAAAGAAGGCATGGGGTTTATCGTTACCATGAGGACTTTTGATCGAACCCGACCTGGGGTAGGCGCCCAGGGTGTTGGATTAGCCCAAGGGGCGCTCGATGAGGCGGTCCGTTATGCCAGAGAGCGAGAGCAGTTTGAAAAAAAGATCATCTCTTTTCAGGCTGTTCAACACATTTTAGCTGATATGGCCACTCTTGTGGAGGCTGCCAGGGCATTGGTCTATTCTGTAGCCCGCTATATTGATCGATCAGAAAACCCAAAAGAGGTTTCAAAGGTCTCTGGAATGGCCAAGGTCTTTGCCAGTGATGTCGCCATGAAAGTGACGACCGATGCGGTTCAGATCTTCGGAGGCTATGGATACATGAGAGATTATCCCGTTGAAAAGATGATGCGGGATGCAAAAATTCTTCAGATCTACGAAGGGACGAATCAGATCCAGCGGAATGTGATCGGTCTGGAATTGAACAAGGAATACGCTGGGAAAAAGGGACTTCGATGAAGTTAATCGCTTTTGTTTTCCCAGGTCAAGGATCCCAGTATGTGGGCATGGGAAGAGAACTCTTCGAAAATTTCGGTGTGGCGAAACAGATCTTTGAAGAGGCGGATGATGCCCTCCATTTCTCTATTTCGGCGCTTTGTTTTAAAGGGCCTGAAGAGGCGTTGAAGTTGACTGAAAATACTCAACCTGCTGTATTGACGACCAGCATCGCCACACTTAAAGTTCTCCAGGCGGAGAAAGGAATCGCCCCTCAATTGACTGCAGGGCATAGCCTTGGAGAATATAGCGCATTGGTGGCTTCTGGAGCGCTTACCTTTTCCGAAGCCGTTAAAATGGTCCGTCTCCGTGGAAAATTTATGCAGGAGGCTGTCCCTGTGGGAGAAGGGGCGATGGCTGCTGTCCTCGGTATGGAGCGGGAGCAGGTTGAAAGGCTTTGTGAAGAAATTTCTTCCGGAGAAGTTCTTACCCCTGCGAATTTTAACTGTCCAGGTCAAATCGTCATCGCTGGCCATTCAAAAGCGGTCGAGCGGGCGATCGAGAGAATAAAACAGGAAGGGAAGAAAGCGGTCCTCCTTCCAGTCAGCGCTCCATTTCATTCTCCCCTCATGAAACCAGCAGGGGAGCGTTTGAAGAAGGCATTGGAGGAGATTTCTGTTGGTGATCTGAAAGTTCCGGTGGTGACAAATGTAGAGGCAGAGATCAATACTTTAAAAGACAGGGTGAAGGGATTATTGGTGGCTCAGGTATCAAGTCCTGTCCGCTGGGAAGAGTCCATGAGGAAGATAATCGAAAAAAGGATCGAACAGGTCTTGGAAATAGGGCCTGGAAAAGTTCTTTCAGGTTTGATGAAACGGATTGATAGCCGTGTAGAAACTAAGAATTTAGAAGATCTCCAGACCTTAAAAAGCATAGAGCATAGCGCATAGAGCATGGCGTAACCCCGCCCTTGCCCTATCCTTGTGAGGGGGTGGGGGGATCTTGAATGAATGCATTTGTATGATCTACGCTTTGCGCCATGCACTCAGCGCTTTGCGATTTTCTGATTTATGGAGGAAGAATTGAAACTTACGGGGAAAGTAGCTTTGATCACTGGGGCGGCTCAGGGGATTGGAAAGGCGGTTGCCCTGCTTCTGGCTCGAAACGGCGCAGATATAGTTGTCTCGGATATCAATCTTGAAAAAGCGGAAGAGACGGCCAAGGAGATTGAGTCGATCGGCCCAAAAGCCATGGCGATCAAAGTGAATGTGGCCAATTTAATGGATGTAGAGCGAATGGTGGAGGCCATCTTAGAAAAGTTTGGTAAGATAGATATTTTGGTCAATAATGCTGGGATTACCCGCGACAAGCTAATCCTTCGGATGACAGAAGAGGATTGGGATGCAGTCCTCAATGTCAATTTGAAGGGGACGTTTAATTGCACCAAAGCGGTTGTCAGACACTTGGCGAAGCAGAGAAGCGGCAAGATTGTTAGTATCGCCTCAGTGGTTGGAGAAATGGGGAATGCAGGGCAGGTGAACTATTCTGCTTCAAAGGCTGGGGTGATCGGTTTAACCAAAACCATTGCGAGGGAGTTCGCCCAGAGAGGGATCAATGTCAATGCCATCGCTCCCGGATATATTGAAACCCCGATGACCGAGGCCCTTCCAGAGAAAGTGAAGGAAGTATTAAAGCGGTTAATTCCCATGGAACGGTTAGGTAAACCCGAGGATGTAGCGGAAGCCGTTCTTTTCCTCGTTTCCGAAGAATCCAATTATATTACCGGTCAGGTGTTGAATGTGAACGGCGGCATTTATATGTAGAGAGCCGGAAACATGGAATAGTGGAATAGTGGAATGATGGTTTAGGTTCGTCCCATTATTCCAGCATTCCAGTTTTCCATCATTCCATTAATATTAAAAGGAGGTGATTACATGTCCATTGAGAAGAAGGTCAAAGAGATTATTGTAGAGCAGTTGGGTGTCAATGAAAGCGAGGTGACTCCAGAGGCTAAATTCGTCGATGACTTAGGAGCGGATTCTCTCGATTTAGTGGAACTGGTCATGGCCTTGGAGGAGGAGTACAATATAGAGATCTCCGACGAAGACGCAGAGAAGATCCTGACCGTTGGGGATGCGATTGAATATATCCAAGCCCATGTAACTCAGTAAACCCCGTTAGAAATTCAAGTCGTTGCGACTCGAAACCGAGCGGGGCATTAAACCCCGCCCTACGGGGCGGAACCCGGAATTATTCTAAAATCTAACCCTGCTACAGAGCAACGGGGCATTATTTCTAACGGGGTAAAGGTTCTCACTCAGTACCTATTAAAGGAGGTATGCTTTTTTGGGAAGAAGGGTTGTCATCACAGGAATGGGGTTGGTGATCCCCATTGGAATCGGAGTCGAAACAGCGTGGAAAAATGTCTGTGAAGGAAAGTCAGGCATTGGTCTCCTCACGCGGTTCGATACAAACGGCTTTGAGACGAAGATTGCAGGGGAGGTGAAGCACTTCAACCCAGAGTTATACATTGATAAGAAAGAGATCAAAAAAATGGATCTCTTCATTCATTACGCCATCGCGGCGGCTAAGGAAGCCCTGGAGGATGCCCAGTTGGCCATCACACCCGAGAACTCTGAGCAGATCGGTGTGATCGTGGGAACGGGCTTGGGAGGATTACCCAGCATCGAAAGATATCACAAAATCCTTTTGGAGAAGGGACCTGGCCGAATCAGCCCATTCTTCATCCCGATGCTCATTGCCAATTTGGCATCTGGACAGATTGCAATCCAATTTGGTCCAAAAGGGCCAAATACTTGTGTGGTCACAGCTTGTGCCACAGGGGCTCATTGTATAGGAGATGCCTTTCGCGCCATTGTTTATGGAGATGCTGAAGCAATGATTGCAGGGGGGACCGAAGCGAATATCACTCCGCTCACCATTGGTGGGTTCAACTCAATGAAGGCCCTTTCTACGAGGAATGACGAACCGGAGAAGGCCTGCCGGCCTTTTGAAAAGAACCGGGATGGTTTTGTAGTAGCAGAGGGTGCAGGAATTCTTATCTTAGAGGAATTGCAGTTTGCTTTAAAGCGAAATGCAAAGATATATGGGGAATTAATAGGTTATGGTTATACAAGCGATGCCTATCATATTACCGCCCCTTCCCCGGATGGAGACGGTGCTGTACGGTGTATGAGGATGGCGATTAAAGATGCTAGGTTGAAGCCTGAGGATGTGGAGTATATCAATGCCCATGGGACCTCTACCCCCTTGAATGACCTGACCGAGACGATTGCCATTAAAAAAGTCTTTGGTGATCGTGCTAAAAAGATACCCATCAGTGCGACCAAATCGATGACCGGCCATCTCCTGGGGGCGGCGGGGAGCACAGAGGCCATTTTTACCATCTTAGCCATTCAGGATGGGATCATCCCGCCCACCATCAACTATGAGGAACCCGACCCACAATGTGACCTCGATTACGTCCCTAATGCAGCAAGACGACAACCTTTAAACATAGCCATGTCGAACGCCTTCGGGTTTGGCGGAACCAATGCCACACTCGTCTTTAAAAAGTTTGAAGGGTAGACCCCGTTAGAAGGGTTTCGACCTTCCAAAGGGAGGGCTCACACGGGGCTCTAACCTCTGTATTTGTTCTAAAAGGAATTCTATCTTCACCCCGTAAGAGAGCAGAGGTCTTACGGGGTTCATCCTCGCTGCAAGCAGCGGGGCCTTCTAACGGGGTAAAAGCATGCAGATTTTGTTGGCCTGTGACCACGGCGGCTATGAACTCAAAGAGGAATTGAAAGCCTTTTTGAAATCCCTCGGTGTCGAACCCATTGACATGGGGACCTTTAATGAAGATTCAGTGGATTATCCGGATTTTGGGATCCTGGCGGCAGAGAGGGTCTCTCGAGGAGAATTGGAAAAGGGGATCCTCATCTGTGGCACTGGCATCGGAATGTCGATTGTGGCAAATAAATTTCCAAAAATAAGAGCTGCCTTGGCCAACGATCTTTATTCTTCTCGTTGCAGTCGAGAGCATAACGATGCCAATATCTTAATTATAGGCGGCCGAATTGTCGGGAAGGAACTGGCAAAAGAAATCGTAAAGGTTTGGTTGGAGACCCCTTTCGCTGGGGGGAGACACAAAAGGCGATTAGAAAAAATCGAAGCCTTAGAAAAAGAAAAATTCAAATAACCTTGGAATAATGGAATAATGGAATTTTGGAATGATGGGTAATGAGATTCCTATTCGTATTCGAACCCAATCTTCCAATGTTCCAGTATTCCAATATTCCAGTCTTTGGCTCGCCCTTGAAAGAGAAAGAGAAAACAAGGGTTTTTCCCCACAGGCCCTCTTGGGAAGAGTATTTTATGGATATTACTCATCTCGTCGCCAAGCGATCGACCTGCCTGCGAAGACAGGTAGGAACTGTTCTCGTGAAAGATAAAAAGATTTTGGCGACGGGTTATAATGGGGCCCCTTCTAGACTGGAACACTGCTTGGATATCGGATGCCTGCGTGAAAAATTAGGCATCCCTTCTGGAGAGCGGCACGAACTCTGCCGGGGTCTCCATGCTGAGCAGAATGCGATTATCCAAGCCGCCTACCATGGAGTGGAGATACGCGGAGCCACCCTTTACTGTACTAACCACCCTTGTATCATCTGTTCAAAGATGATCATCAATGCTGGAATTCAGAAGGTCGTCTACGAAGATGGCTATGCCGATGTCTTGGCCAAGGAGATGTTAAAAGAATCAGGGATTGAAGTGGAAAAATTCAATAGAAAGTAGAAGGTGAAACGTTCGAATTGCGGGAATCAGACCAGCGAATCAGGATACCAGGCAAAGAAAATCCTCAATTGTCAATGGTCAATTAGCAATTCTCAATGTCCATTTTTAAAACATTGCTTATTGATCATTGTCCATTGATCATTGGTCATTGATTGTTAAGAATATGAAATGTCCTTTCTGTAATCATCCCGAAAGCAAAGTGGTCGATTCCCGACTGGGAAAGGATAAAGACACTATTCGGCGGAGGAGGGAATGTCTCGGCTGCCATAAACGATTTACCACCAGCGAGAGGGCAGAGGATGCCCTTCCGTTGATCGTAAAGAAAGACGGGAGGAGAGAAGTTTTTAATCGCCTTAAGATCTTCAACGGTCTGAAAAAAGCCTGTGAGAAGAGACCCATTAGTATCAACATGATTGAAAAGATCGTCAATCGTATCGAGCTCCATTTTCAGGAAAGAGGGGAAAGAGAAGTAAAGAGCTCTGAGATCGGGGAGAGAGTGATGGAGGAACTCCACCGTTTAGATGGCGTGGCTTATGTTCGCTTTGCCTCTGTCTACCGGCAGTTTAAAGATATTCAAGAATTTATGGATGAGCTGAAGGACCTCCTCGGAAATAGGGAAGAGGCCAAGAAGAAATAATTTCGAAATCCAAAACACTAATTTCCTGCCTACCATAGATTGGCGAAATAAGGGTTTAAAATCTAAATGTCAAAATCCAAATGCCAAATGAATGTCAAAGTTCAAAATCCTGTAACTCAACCCTTTCAGGGTTGATCATAATCAAGGCTAAAGCCTTGAGTTACAGCTTCGGATTTTTGAGTGGCACTTAGTTTATGGATGACGAACGATGGATGAAACGAGCTCTCCATCTTGCAGAAAAGGGAAAGGGAAGAACTTCCCCCAATCCCATGGTGGGCGCCATTCTGGTGAAAGATGGCAAAATGGTAGGGGAAGGGCACCATGCAAAAGCAGGAGAGGCTCATGCTGAGATTGTTGCACTCCAACAGGCAGGGGAAGAAGCCGAAGGAGCTATCCTTTATCTCAATTTAGAGCCCTGCACCCATTATGGAAAGACTCCTCCCTGTGTTCCCCAAGTCATTGAAGCGGGTGTGAAGCGCGTCGTCATTGGTATGGAGGATCCCAACCCATTGGTAAAAGGGAAAGGGATTGAGATTCTGAGAAAGGCCGGCCTCGATGTAGAGGTAGGAATTTTAGAAAAGGAATGTCGGAGATTGAATGAGGCCTTTTGCAAATATATCTTGAAAAAAGAGCCCTTTGTTGTTTTAAAGGTTGCCGCCACGCTGGATGGTAAAATGGCAACCCGAAATGGCGATTCAAAATGGATTTCCGGGGAGGCCTCGAGACGTTTCGTCCACAAATTGAGGGATCAAGTAGATGGAGTTCTCGTGGGCATTGGGACAGTATTAAAAGATAACCCTATGCTTACAGCCCGGATCAGGGGTGGAAGAGACCCCTATCGAATTGTTCTGGACAGTCGATTGAAGATTCCGGAAGAAGCCAAAGTGATTGGGACCTCTCCTTCAAAAGCAATCATTGCTTCAACAGAGTTAGCTCCTAAAGATAAAATAGAAAAATTAGAAAAGAGAGGAGTCCAGATCTTAATCCTTGATTCCAAAGAGGGAAGGGTTAATTTAAAATCATGCCTCTCCAAATTAGGGGAAATGGGGATGATGAATCTTCTGGTGGAAGGGGGGAGTCAGGTCAATGGCTCGTTTCTGGACGAGGGCGTGATCGATAAACTTCTCCTCTTTCTTTCCCCGAAATTGATTGGTGATCAACAGGCTCTTGGAATTTTTGGTGGGAAAGGAGCATCCAACCTCCAAAAGGCAACTGCTCTAAAAGAAATTAAGGCAAAAAGGATTGGAGAAGATATACTTTTGGAAGGCTATTTGGAGTCAGGAACAGAATAATGTTTACTGGAATCATAGAAGATAAAGGGAAAGTTCTGAGGATAGAATATCGGGGGCAAGAAAAGAAGTTAACCATAGAATTGCCATTTTATTTGACAGAAGTGCAACTTGGTGATAGTATTAATCTAAATGGCGTTTGCCTGACAGTTGTTAAGAAGAAGGAACAGACCATTGAACTTGATCTCTCCCAAGAGACTCTTCAAAAAACTGTATTGGGGGAGTTGAAAGAAGGGGATCAAGTCAATTTGGAGAGGGCTCTAAAACTGACTGACCGATTTGGTGGGCACATTGTCACTGGGCACGTTGATGGGATTGGGGTAATCGTAGAGAAGAGGAAGGAAAGGGATTTCCTTCAATTGAGAATAAGAATTCCTGAATCAGCATCGAGGTATGCTGTACAAAAAGGGTCGATTGCCATCGATGGGATCAGCCTGACGGTGAATGAGTATCAGGGAGGGGAGATTGAGATAACCCTAATCCCATACACCATCGAAAAAACCACTCTTATGGATAAAGAAGTGGGAGATCGGGTCAATGTGGAGGCTGATATTTTAGGGAAATATGTAGAAAAACTCTTGGACCGAGGAAATAAAAAATCTGGGCAAGTCGATCTATCTTTTTTAAAGGAACACGGTTTTATCAAAGAGGATTGAGAGGTTCGAATGATTCATAGAATTGAGGCAGCATTAGAGGATATCCGCCAAGGGAAGATGGTGATCCTGGTCGATGATGAAGATCGGGAAAATGAAGGCGATCTTACCATGGCAGCTGAGAAGGTGACGCCTGAGGCCATCAATTTTATGGCAAAGTATGGAAGGGGATTGATCTGTCTTTCATTAATTGACGAAAGGCTCAATGAGCTTCGTCTCCCCATGATGGTCTCTGAAAATACCTCACGGTTTCAAACCGCTTTCACAGTCTCCGTCGATGCGTGTAGAGGGGTGACCACGGGTATTTCAGCAGCTGATCGGGCAACCACTATTTTGACGGCTGTCGATGAAAACACCCAACCTGAAGATCTGGTGTCACCCGGACATGTATTTCCATTAAGAGCAAGGCGGGGTGGAGTGTTGGTCCGAACCGGTCAGACAGAAGGCTCGGTTGATCTGGCAAGATTAGCGGGTTTGAAGCCAGCAGGGGTGATCTGTGAGATCATGAAAGATGATGGGACCATGGCAAGGATGCCTGATCTCCTGATATTTGCTGAAGAACATGGACTAAAGATTGTCACCATCGCGGACTTAATCAAATATCGCCTAAATAAAGAGTCCTTAGTGCGAAGGATTGTTACAGCCACCATTCCTACAAAATATGGGGGTGTGTTTACAGCGATTGCCTATGAAAATGATGTGGATCCCTATCACCATATCGCCTTGGTCAAAGGAGATATCGCGCCAGAAGACACGGTTCTTGTGAGGGTTCATTCCCAATGTCTGACCGGTGATGTATTCGGGTCGAGACGATGCGACTGCGAAGAACAACTTCACACTGCCATGGCAATGGTAGAAAAAGAGGGAAAAGGTGTCATCGTCTATATGAGGCAGGAGGGAAGAGGGATTGGATTGGTTAATAAATTGAGAGCTTACTGTCTCCAAGATATGGGAAAGGATACGGTGGAGGCCAATGAGGCGCTGGGGTTTAAAGCCGATATGAGGGATTACGGAATTGGGGCGCAGATTCTGGCGGATCTTGGCCTTCATAAGATTCGCCTGATGACGAATAATCCTCGGAAGATCATCGGTCTGGAAGGATATGGCATTGAGGTGGTCGAGAGAGTTCCTATCGAGACAAAACCCCATCAAGAGAATATTGAATATCTCAAGACCAAGGCAAAGAAGATGGGTCACCTGCTCTCCATCAAATAGGGAGAATAGAATTAAGAATTTAGAGTTAAGAGTTTAGAATTGAGAGTTATGAGTTAAAAAAGAAGGATCTTGGCGAAATTAACGAAGTACGTTATTTTTTTACGGTCACGGAGCACGGTCACGGTCACGTTATTTTGTTCTTGAAAGGAGAATGAAGATGGTGAAGACCTTCGAAGGTAAACTGATGGCCAAGGGACTCAAGTTCGGGATTGTGTTGAGCCGGTTCAACGACTTTATTGGCGAGCGACTTCTGGAAGGAGCAATGGATGCCTTACGGCGGAGCGGGGCAGAGGAGGGGGATTGCACAGTGGCTCGGGTTCCAGGCGCTTTTGAGATTCCTCTTGTTGCAAAAAAGATGGTCAAGACCAGACGATACGATGCCATCATCTGCTTAGGCTCTGTGATCCGTGGAGCCACTCCTCATTTCGCTTATATTGCTAATGAAGTCACCAAAGGAATTGCCAGCCTCACCTTGGAAAGTGAAGTTCCCATCTCCTTCGGGGTTTTGATCACCGATACCATTGAGCAAGCGATTGAAAGGGCTGGGACCAAAGTCGGGAATAAGGGTTTTGATGCGGCAATGTCAGCTATCGAAATGGCTAATCTCATGAAGGAGATAGGAAAGGGAAAATAAAAAAGTTTGGGGAGAAGAAGAAAATCGAGGGAGTTTGCCCTTCAGGTTCTTTATCAATTGAATATCACCAAACAGGACGTCATCACAGCCCTCACTCAGTTTCAGGAACATTTTTTATCCAATGGAGAGGCAGATGAGTTTTTAAAACGTCTTGTCCTGGGCGTTTTAGAGCATTCCCTTGAGTTGGATCACCTTATTGAGCAACATTCTGAAAATTGGCGTTTAGATCGTATCAACATTATTGACCGAAATATCCTCCGCATGGCTCTCTTTGAACTCCTTTACTGTGAAGAGATTCCTCCTAAAGTTACCATAAACGAAGCGATTGACCTCGGAAAACGATATGGGTCTGAGGATTCTGGAAGTTTCATCAATGGCATTTTAGACCGAATCCAGAACGAGGTTGTTCGGAAACCCGTATAGAACATCATTGCAAATTTCAAATTGAAATTAGGTTTCCCAATGGATGTGATTCTTTCCATAGAAAAAGTTGATGCTCAGGAATGTGATGTTTTGGTCACCGGATTTTTTAAGGATGAGAGGCCTCTCAGGGGAGCGACTGGCTGGATCGATTGGAGGCTTAATGGAATGTTGTCTCAGTTTTTGATTGAGAAGAAGTTGACCGGGGATTGGAAGGAAACGACCTTGATCCCTTCACAGGGAAGGATAGCGCCCAGGATGATCCTCCTTCTCGGTTTGGGTGAAATGAATAAATACAGTTATCTTCGGCTGCGCGAACTCTCCCTCCATCTCTTAGAAACCCTCAAGAAATTGGATATCTTAAGGGTCTGCCTTTCCCTCCCCTATGAAGAAAGCTACAATGTGGATTGTGGGAAATTGGCAGAAGTTCTCATCGAAGGGATCGCGGATTGCTTAGATCTCCGTCAATATCCTTTTGATGAAAAATGGATCAAAAACCTCCGGCTTTATTTCGCCGAGGGAGAAGAGCATTTTTCAGAAATTCTTTTGGGGGTCCAAACCGCTCAGTCCATTTTAGAAGAACGAATTCAAATAAGGATTTTTGTTCCCTCAGAAGATACTTCTCATCCGAGTTCCGGGATTAAAATCTAAACTTCGAGTTTCTTCTTAAAATATTGAAGCGTTCTCCTCAGTCCTTCCTGACGGTTTATTTTAGGTTCCCATCCTAATATCGTTTTTGCCTTATTGATGTCTGGCTGTCTCACTTTGGGATCATTTTGAGGGAGAGGGCAAAAATTGATCCGACTTTTGCTTCCTGTCAAATGAACGATCTCTTTTGCGAAGTCTAAGATGGTGATCTCCTCAGGGTTTCCCAAATTGACAGGTTCCGCCTCATTGGAATAAAGAAGTTTTTTGATTCCTTCAATTAAGTCGTCCACATAACAGAAACTGCGGGTTTGAGTGCCATTTCCATAGACCGTGATATCCTCTCCCTTCAATGCCTGAACCATAAAGTTGGGGAGCGCCCTTCCATCATCCAGCCTCATGCGTGGACCATAGGTATTGAAGATCCGTGCAATTCGAGTTTGGAGACCGTGGGTTCGATGGTAGGCCATCGTGATAGCCTCAGCAAACCTTTTGGCTTCATCGTAGACTCCTCTGGGTACAACGGGATCAACATTTCCAGGGTACGATTCTGGCTGAGGATGCACCATGGGGTCTCCGTAGACTTCTGAGGTCGAGGCGAGGAGGAACCTTGCCTTCTTTTCCTTTGCTAAACCGAGTGTTTTATGGGTGCCCAATGATCCCACCTTTAATGTTTGAATGGGGTAGTCTAAGTAATCCTTTGGGCTGGCGAGGGATGCAAAGTGAAGGATATTGTCGAGTTTTCCTTCGACATGAAGATATTCGGTCACGTCGTATTTGATATATTTAAATCTTTCATGTCCCATCAAATGAGCGATATTTTCGATATTCTCTTTCTTAATTAAGTTATCCATGCTAATAACCTCATGCCCCTGAGCAATAAAAAATTCGCAGAGGTGTGAGCCGAGAAACCCAGCTCCTCCTGTGATCAAAGTCCTTTCCATTTTGCTCCTCCCGTGGATAGTTTGATAAGATCTCTGAAAAACTACCATATGCTCTCTTAAGAGAGACTTATTAATCAGTCCATAATTGTATGGACACTGGAAACCAAATCCCTCCTCCCTCCCTTTGCCCTCCGGGTCAGCTTCCGGCTCGTAGAGCCATCCAGCTCGGAGAGAGACCGCTCTGGGTCGGAGACAAAAGGGAGGAATTCCCCTCTTTTGATAAAGTTCTCTCTTTCTTTCCCCCCTTTGGAAAAGGGGGGCGAGGGGGGATTTTCAGAAGATGTCTTCTCAATTATGGACTCATTAGTAGCAATTAACATAACCGAAAGGACTTGTAAACATTCCAGTGAGATCTGTAAATTTTCTTTTGACAATTGGTCTAAAATAGGATAAAAAAATACTTGTATATCATCGAATTTATTCTGGGGGTTTAGGCTTATGGTGCAGAAAGTATCGAAGATCTGGATGGATGGGAAAATCATCCCATGGGAAGAGGCCAATGTGCACATCCTGACGCATAGTCTTCATTATGGGCTGGGTGTCTTTGAAGGAATCCGGTGCTATCTCTGTCACGATGGGAAATCCGCGGTCTTCAGGTTAAGGGAGCATATGGACCGACTCTTCGATTCTGCCCATATCGGAGATATCAAAATCCCTTATTCCAAGAAAGAGATTTCAGAGGCCTGTAAAGAGACGTTGCGGGTGAATCAATTGAAAGAAGGATATATCCGGCCGATCGTCTTCATTGGAGAAGGGGTCATGGGTGTCTATCCTGGAGATAATCCGATCCGAGTAGCGATTATCACCTGGTCATGGGGAGCTTATCTTGGAGAAGGGGCCTTAGAGAAGGGAATTCGGATAAAGGTCTCTTCTTACACCCGTCACCATGTCAATGTGATGATGACCAAAGCGAAGATTTGCGGCAATTATGTCAACTCGGTTTTGGCCAAGAGAGAAGTGATGAAGATGGGATACGATGAAGCCTTGATGCTCGATACCGAGGGCTATGTTTCAGAGGCCAGTGGGGAGAATATCTTCATGGTGAAAAACGGAGTGTTGAAAACCACTCCCCTTACTTCCATCCTTCCTGGGATCACCCGAGATTCTGTAATTCAGATCGCCAAGGCCAAAAAGATCACAATGTTGGAGGAGCGATTTACCCGGGATGAATTCTATACAGCTCAAGAGGCATTTTTTACTGGGACGGCTGCTGAACTGACACCGATCCGAGAAGTCGACGACCGTATCATCGGGGAGGGAAAACCAGGTCCAATGACCAAAGAACTTCAAGCCGCCTTTTTTGATATCGTCAAAGGGAAAAACTCAGAATATAGAGAGTGGCTGGATTATCTGTAGTGCTGAACTAATGGAATGGTGGAATAATGGAATGGTGGGTGGTACATGATTTTTTAAAAAAACCATTCTTCCACTATTCCATTCTTCCAATGTTCCGTTTCCTTTAATGTCATGAACCTCATCATCGATGGTTATAACCTCCTTCATGTCAACCGTTCTTTGACCCGCCTCAATTCCGTCCAACTTCAATGGGAGCGGAACCGCCTTATTGATCAAATTTCAGGTTATCAAAAACTCAAAACCTGTGGGATCACGGTCGTTTTCGATGGGTGGCAGGGGGGTTGGAGCACGGAGAAGAGGGAGAAAAAAGGGGGGATTGAAGTAATTTTCTCCAGATTGGAAGAAAAGGCGGACGAGGTGATTAAACGGTTGGCCAAAGAGAAAGGTTCTGGAGCGATTGTTATCACTTCAGATCGGGATGTTTCAAGATTTGTCGAACGAATCGGCGTTGCAGTAATTCCATCTGAACAATTTCGGGAAAAGCTGGAAGTATCCGCCAACAAGTTTGGAGAAAACCTCGAAGAAGAGGAGGAAGAAAAAGGAATTAAGAAAAAAGGACTCTCAAGAAGACTTTCAAAAAAGGAAAAAAGAGCGAGAGCCGCCTTGAGGAAACTTTAGCCCCGAGTCATTCTGAGGCTTTTTCGCCGCCTGTTAGATTATAAATTTTAGGATTCTAAATTTTCGATTTTAAATCTGCAATCCGCAATCTGCAATCCCAAATTCCTTTAGGTCTTCCACTTATTTTCCGTTCCTTGTAAAAGCCTGGAGATATTGGACTGATGTCGATAGAGGATTAAGGCGGCAATAATAACACTTATAATAAAGTAGGCTTGAGAATCGCTTCTGAAAAAAGCGATCAGAATGGGAATCGTTGTTGCACAAGCGATGGATCCAAGAGAGATGTACCTCCATTTCCAAACGATCCCTGCGAAGATTAAAAATTCAATAAGGACTGAGATCGTTGAGATCGGAAGGTAAACGCCCAAAGCAGTAGCAACGCCCTTTCCACCTTTAAACCCGAGAAAGATCGAGAAGACATGACCGAGAAATGGACTTAACCCTGCGAGGGCTATCCATACGTGCCGCGAAAGACCCCATTGATCCGCAAGAACCAAATGCATGACGATAACAGTAGGGATGACCCCCTTTAACACATCTCCAACCAATGTCAAGATACCCAATGCCTTTCCTGCCGTCCGAAAGATATTGGTCGCCCCAATATTTTTACTTCCTGTTTTTCTTGGGTCCACTTTGGAAAAGAGTTTGGTGAGGATCAGTCCGGTAGGGACCGAACCTAAAAGATAACCAAAGAGGGCAATCAAAATTCCGATGGGCACAAAAAGACCTCAATCTAATTTTTTAAAATAGGTATAACTTTTAATCACGAAAATCAAGAGAAAAATTAGTTCCTTAGAGGTTCATTAAAAATTCCTTAAATCCTTGTTGACTTCATTTCGCTATTTTAGTAATCTTTCATGTTGTCTAAGGACATCCTGAACCTTGTCGAAGGGTCAGGATTGAGCCAACCACTTAAGCGGGAAATATGGTAAAAATAAAATCATTGGTTTTTGGATTTATTATTATTGCTCTCGTAATTTTTAGTTACGCAGGATTATATGGAGCGGATTGGAAGTTTTTACAGACAAACGTTCAAGGAGATTTTTTCTACGATTCGGAAAATATAACTCGTTCGAAAGGGAACATTGTTGGAGTTTGGTTAAAAATAGTTTATTCGAAGGAGTTTAAAGAAAAAGAAGGTTTGGACGATTTAAACCAGACGGTAGGTTTATGGGAAATAAATTGTCAAGATAAAGCGATGTGTTTGTTATCCACTTCTCACTATTCCAAGGGAGGAGAGATTTCGGCTCCTCAAGTTTGGCTCCCCCCAGAATGGAAATCTATTGGACCAAGTACAATCATGGATACTTTATATAAAGAATTATGCAAATAACCCATGAAAAGGGTTGCATTATGGAAAGCAGCAAGGAATAATTAGGGTGGTGGGTTGAGGAATAAAAATCCTAAACAAATTTCAAAAAGGGGGCCTTAAAGATGAAAAATAAAATACCAGATACGGTTATAAATGAGATTTTTCCAAGGTTGGCAAAGAGATCCAAGCTTAGTGAGGAAGTATATGACCAACTGAAGAAGATGATTCTTTCCGGGAAATTCAAGAAGGGTCAAAGATTAGTAGAGGAGAAACTTGCTTATCGGTTAAATGTAAGCAGGAATCCTGTCCAGATAGCGCTTCTTCGTTTACGGAAGGAAAAGCTGGTGATCTGGAAATATAAAAAAGGAACCTTTGTGGCCTGATCCCTTTGATCCAGAACCCTGCCAGAGAGAATTTGACTCATTCGACGGCTCTAAATCCCCCCCTGAGGCCCTCCATGATCAACCTCTAACCCATTGGGTGGATACATGGACAAGGATTAATTTAAGCCTCTTTCTGAAGAGGGGATACTGGTTTTTTAGATATCTATCCCCGTCTATGATTAGTCTTTTAGAAATAAAATTGTGCGCAAAATGGTAACAAAGTTATTTTAGATTGAGCGGATTTTAAATCCGAAGCACGAAATCCGAAATTCGAAACAATCTCAAATGACCAAATTTCAAATGTTCGAAACAGATAAAAGTTTAAGAAATTTGAATTTTGAAAATTCGAATTTGTTTCGGATTTCGATATTCGGATTTCGAATTTTTCCAACTCCAAAAGCCTGTTTGGTTCCGGCTATGCCGGGTTAGGTAACATATGTATAACGAATTTTATGGTTTATCAGAAAAACCTTTTGAATTAACCCCGGATTCCAGATTTCTTTTTCTCACACCCAGCCATCGAGAAATAATAGCATCTATGATTGACGGGATAAGTAATCGAAGTGGTTTTATATCTGTCACGGGAGAAGTTGGGACGGGTAAAACGACCCTTATTCGCTTTTTACTTAGTAAACTTGAAGTCGAGGAAAAAGTAAAGACAGTCCTTATTTTTCACCCCACGATCACTTTTAAGGAATTATTAAAAAACATCCTCCTGGAGTTAGATCTGGAAGTTATGAATGCTGGTAAGGCGGCCCTTTTACATCAGCTAAATGAATATTTAATCCAGATGATCGCTAGGGATGAAACCCTGGTGGTCATCATTGATGAAGCGCAGGACCTTTCCAAAGATGTGATGGGAGAATTTGGAATGTTGCCTAACCTAGAGAGGCTTCAGATCGTTTTCGTAGGGCAACCTGAGTTTGAAGACAAACTTAATTCACAAGGTCTGAGGCAACTCAAACAAAGGATAGGGATCAGATGTCAAATCAAGGCATTAGGCGAGAAGGAATCCAAGGATTACATCGATCATCGACTCAGATTGGTCGGAAGTGGCAGTTCTCAGAGGTTTGCTCCAAAAGCTATTTCTATGATTTGCTCACATGCTCAAGGAATCCCACGCATTATCAATATCCTCTGTGACAATGCATTTCTAATGGGCTACAGTCTATCCGAAAAAAGGATCGATGTTGATATCATTCGTGAAGTCATAAAGAATATGGAAAATCCTTTCCCAGGAAAAACTTTCCTTTCTACAATAGTCACAGCTGCCAATAAATTCCGCACGTTTCCCCTTAGATTAAATTTTCTCCTAAACAAAACTTTCTTTATCATCCTATCCTTTCTTTGTCTGGGAGGACTCGTTCTTCTGGCCGATCGATATTTTCAACCAAGACCTGCTAAAACATGGGATATCAAATCTCTCAAGAGCCCTTATGTCGATACAAAACCATCTTCAATGCCACCTTCTCCTCAAAAAATGACGGAAGAAATTTATAAAAGGAATACTCGCCAACTACCTGGTGAACGGGCGCCTATCTCCCCTGAATTTCCTCAGACTGTTTCTACACCGACTACTCCTGTCGCCAGCACGAATGAAGAAGATAAATTAAGGGAAATTGTAGCCATAAAAGGAGGACAAACTATCTCTTATCTGACACAAAAATATTACCGTATGGTCAATCATACCTTTATGGACCTCATCTTAGACTCAAACCCAGAGATTACTGATGTTCATCTCATTATAATAGAACAAAAAATTAGGATACCCAAGATCACAGAGGAATTGCTGGTCATCAAATCTCCTGATAATACCTATAGAATTAATGCCGGAACTTTCCGGGCGCCTAGCTCTGTCAGACTTTACAGCGATGAACGAGCATTAAAAGGGAAAAAAATAGAGATCCTTCCCCGAAAAGTATCACCCCAAGAAACTTGGTATCGAGTAGTGATCGGAAATTTTGATAGTAAAGATGAAGTTTTAGAGATGATAGATCTTCTTAAGGAGAAAGGTCTGTTACCTGCTTTCGGAGGTCTTCCTAAAATTGAGTAAAACCGTCTATATGAAAAAACCGTTTTAAAAATGGGTCAACCCTTCGACTCCCCGGCCTGAAGGCCGTGGCTTGCCTTCGACCCGAGCTCAGGCCGAGGGGCTCAGGGTTGACCCTGAGCGGCGCTTCTTTACCCCGCCTTCAAAGGCGGGGCTTGGCGCCGCCGAATGGGTCAATTTCTAATAGGCGTGGAGGCTGATGTGGTAGTTATTTGATAAGAAGATGTATTTAGGAACCATTTCTGGAAAGGGAATATTAACTAAGGAGGAGTTTGTGGAGATGGTAAAGGCAGTAAACCTGGAGATAAAAAGAAAGGGAGCGACCTGAGTGAAATCCTTATCGGGTAAGTTGGGAGTTATCCTTGTCATTATCGGACTTGCTATCTTTGTCTATGCGGAAGTGTGGGGATTTGATTGGAAGTATTATGGAACGAATGAAGAGGGGTCCTATTTTTATGAGACAGAAAGTATGAAACGCCTATCCCAAAATATTGTCAGGGTGTGTGTGCAATCCATTTATACGGAAAAAGGCATATCTCAGTGGGTCAGAGAGGGTGGGGAGAAATTTCAGAATTTGGACTTTAGTTTAGTATTGTCTGATTTAAACTGTGCAGATAAGGCGATTCGTCATTTACGTATTGTCTTTTATTCCAAAAATGAAGAAGTTTTTTACCCTGTCAATAGCGATGAATGGCAGCTTTTCGCCCCAGATTCAATGTCTGGGACGCTATTCGAAGAAATATGCAAATAATGAAAAACATGGTCGGGGAGAGGAGATTTGAACCCTAAAAAGGTAAAGTTCAAAAAAGTCTGTATTTCTAAGTAGTTGAAATTCCACTTGATTTAAAATCTATTTTTCATTATGTTACGGTATGTGACGTGATTTTTCGGTTTGACGGTTACAAAAAGGTTACAATTTTTTAAATTTAGGGAAGGAAGGAGGGATTCTAATTTTTTCCATCCCTCCTCCTTTCCTCTTCTAAATAAAGATTGAGGAGGGAAAGAGTCAAAATCTCTTCCTCCTTCCTCCCCCTTGAATCCAGATTATTACGAATGGTTACAGTGGAGATATTGAACCCATGACGGCTCTTGATCGGAGGGCAGTCTTGAATCCAGATGGTTACAATTGGTTACAGTAGAGTTTCTTTGAGTTTTTTTCTTGACTTTATATTTTTTTTGTTCTTATAATATCATCGATGAATTTATTAATCAATGGAGGTGATTAAATTGATGAACTCATATAATTCAAAGACAGTTTCAAGAATCATAGGGATTCTACCCAGAGTCATTGATTATTGGGACCGGACTAATTTTATTAAACCTTCCATTAGTGAAGCTTCTGGTTATGGATCGGTTAGACTCTATTCGTTTACGGACCTCATTCAATTCAGAGTAGCCAAATTTCTCAGGGATCGAGGGTTATCCTTACAGAAGCTTAGAAAGAGTCTTAACTTCCTTAGAAAGCACCTTCCTGAAATTGAAAAACCTCTGGCCAGGTTAAGATTTCTAACGGATGGTGAAACGATTTTCGTTCTCACAAACAAGAACAGCGAAATTATTGATACCCTCGACAATGGTCAATGCGTCCTTATCATTGCGATTGAATCCCTTGTCAAGGAGTTGGAAGGAAAAACTTCTCAGATGGCAACGGAGAAGACATATTCGGTGACTGTCTCTAAAAGAAAGTTCAATGTGATACTTCATCCCGATCTTGAGAGTGGCGGCTATTGGGTTGAATGCCCTGAGCTTTCAGGATGCTCGTCTCAGGGCGACAGTGTT
>Ga0210049_1001922_pt1 | contig 19516 bp, 12 predicted proteins | sample CryGeyCG2014_300_2_FD_183964 | JGI IMG/M metagenome (GOLD analysis project Ga0210049, IMG submission 183964) | Groundwater microbial communities from aquifer - Crystal Geyser CG06_land_8/20/14_3.00 (SPAdes) (version 2) | ecosystem: Environmental > Aquatic > Deep subsurface > Groundwater | place... | reverse complement strand
TGACCAGGATAGCGTAAAAATTGGTGAACAGGATCAGAATGATATTCAAGATGCCCTGGAAAATCTTCTGGCCGGTCAGCAACTTTTTCAAAGCCCGATAGCCGTTGTACAAAGGGATGGAATCCAGGAGGTATTCTTTCGCTCTGGCTTTCAGGTCCAAAACTCCGGCCGCGCCGCTCGCTTCGGTTTTTTCCGCTTTTTCCGCCGCGTCCGCCTGCGCTTTTTTGGCGGACATGACCTGCGCGCGCAAATCCGCGGCCGGATTGCCGCTTTCGTCCGGCTCATCCGCCGCCGTCCCCGGCGGCTCCTGACGGGCTTGGTTCTTGCTGGCATTGAACTCGGCCGCGAGCAAACCCGGGTCAACACTGGCGGCTGGACGGTAATTGGCCGGCATAAAGATTATTTATTTATGGTTATAGTCGGATCGGATGCCCACGAATCGCAATCATAAATGGTCGTACCGCCATTGCACCAACCCCAATTATCCTTGATTTTGATTTTAGGTTTTATAGTGCATAAACTAACACCGGGAGCCGTACAGGCTTGCGAAAAATCATAATAATGGAATAAAGAATGAGGATCATTGGTATTCGGCCGGGCATTCATTTCCACGCCGGAAACAGAAGTTGTTGCTCCGTCTCCCCAATCCACCGCGTACATAACCAAAGGCAGTTGCTGGCTGTCCAACTGGGAATTAAAAGTCAGGTTAACAAAATTTCCCTTACTGATTGTTTTTGGATTTACCTGGATATTGCTGATGACCGGCGGTACGGCGCAGTAATCGCAAGATGAAGGTAGGTCTCCAGTTGTATTTGGTGTGCAATTTAAACAATCACCTTTGTTGCACTGCTGTCCTTCTGGCGCGTTCGGATCATAAGGCGGACGGGCTATTTGATTATTGATTGTATAAGCACATTTTTTATCCGGTGGAGACCAATTTCCAACGTTCTGTAAACGATATTGAAAATTAAAATTAGTATATGTTATTTGTGATCGCTTGCAATCAAGCTGCATACAAACAGGTCCATAATAATCCTCTGATATTCCAGTTATTGGATCTGTTTGTGTTTTTTTCGTTAAGTTTGCTTTACATCCAATCAATTTGCCTGTAACTTCTTCTTTTATTTCTGAAATGCTACCATCTTGAGATTTCATGGGATCACACATTATACATGTACCTTGACCTAAATAGCCGGCCGGGCAATAAATTGTTTCAAATTCGCTTAAAGTAGTATTAGCTGAAAAAGTAATTTTTTTTTCATCAACATTTGAAACTTCATTTTTTTCTCCCTGCCAAGACCAAATGCCATAACTCTTGGCAAAAATTCTTTTTAGCCAATCAATACTAAAAATTTGGCCCATTCTTGGTTGATAAGGCGCAGATAATGATTTTTCTGGTGACTCATAAAATAAGGGCTGAACCCCATCTTTCGCGGGCCGACTGTCCCAATCATAAGGATTGCTAAAAAAACCACTGTTAGGTTGGACAATGGATCCAAAAGGAATATAATCGGAAGAATAATAACAATCCATTGGTAATACATTACTAAAAGGTTCATTACAAGTTGAATGATAATCACTACCATTATATACACGTCCAGACCAATATTTATTTTGACCAACAGCGTTTACTGTTTGAACAATTTTTTTACAATAAGGAATTTTGTATTTACCATCATTTGAAGGCGTATTTAATAATTCCTGGGGTAAAGGAAAATCAACATCAATAATCAAACCATCCAAATCCGGACAATAAGCCTTTAATCCATAGTCGCCTTCATTGAATGACTCATTACTATCCGGCGTACCGACCAGCTCAATCAAACTACCATTATATTTATACCAGTCAATATTATTGTATCTTCCAACAAAATCTGAAGATACTGGCGTGGCATTCCATCTATGATTTTGTCCTGGGTTTGAATGTCTTGGACAATCATGCCCACAACCTGCTTGATTGCCTGTATTTTGGGCAAAATAACCAGGCGGCGCAACATCCTTTTCCTGGCAAGAACCATTTTGATCACAAACTTTAACCAAAAAACTGTCTTTTTCTCCTGTCGGACGACAATTGCAACTTCCACTCGCCCAAATACTTTTACGGGGTTCAATCAGCTCACATTCTGCAAAGTCTAAACAATAATAAACCGGCATCTTGCCAAGGTAGCCGCCGCCTTCCTCAATGCCGTCGCCCTTGACCTTGCCGGTCGGATACCACAACAAGCAATTGTCCTCGGAACCGGGCTTGCGGTCATATTCCAAACAATAGCCCAGCAGGCCTTTTTGGTACTTGCCGGAATCCTCGTAATACGAACAGGAAAGCGCGTCTTGGGCCGGATAAAGACGGCAAGTGGGCAAAATTTTATTTTCCATTTCCATTTGACCAGGTATATTACTGGCACGGGCAAATCTCTTGTTCAAGGCCGGACGGAGCTGAATATTATCTACAAAAACATTGCCCGTGCAAGCATCCGCGCTGGCAATATATACATTTTCATCAATGAGGCTCAAACTACCATAAACCGAGCTGCCTTTGGCTTTTTTCTTTATTGTGTAACAGCGATCATAACCGCCCAAAACCGCCTCACCTCTTTGCATGCAACTATAAGACGGAGCCACTTCGCGATTTCCTGTCTTTTCGCATTTATCGTCATCTTCGGAATTGCTTTTTTTCCATTTAGCAATATTATATGAATTAGTTGGCAAGCCGGCAGCTACAATGTATTTTGGTTTGGCTCCTGGATCCGATGCCAATGTTTTTATTTTACTAAATGAACCTTGTGTGCCCAACCAGCTATGACCATACCAGCGTGCGATATTGGGAGCCCAGCCACCATTGGCGCGGTCAAAAGAGCCGGCGGCAAATAAAATATCTTCTTCATATTCATCATCGTCTAAATTAACAACCATTAAAGCTTCCACTCCGGGCGAGTTTTGACTATTAGCAAAAGTGAAACCCTTGCCCATTGGTTGCCATTGATTGCCGTCAAGCTGAGCAATGCCGTTTAAAACAGTTTCGCCAAACTTAGTAAAATAACCGCCAACTATTAATTTATTATCATATATCTCCAAAGCAAGAGCCGTTCCATCAAATTTTCCGCTATTAATAACTGGCTCCCACTGACCACTTTCCAGCTTGGCCACTACCTGGCTTGAAGAAGCGGCAATATATAAAGTGTTATTATGAAAAATAATATCGTAAACAGAGCCATCTAAATTTGTGCCGATTTTAGTCCAATTCGCACCATCATACTTCATAACAAAACCTTCGCTGTCTGAACCACCGACTGCATAAAGATTATTATTAATATTTTTTAATTTATAAACAGGTAAGTTTGGAAAATCGCTTGAAGAAATAATTAAAGGATCCCACTTATTTGTATTAAAAACCGCGATTTGCCTACCCAACGTGCCCACTTTTTTCCCGCCCGCGGCGTATAATTTATTGTTATACGCGGCAAAAGAACTGATAAACATATCAGTACCAAAGCCAGAAACCTCCGCCCAATTATCATTAGTATCCAGATAATAAGAATTTTTACCTGACCCGAACCAACCGCCCGCGAACCATTGATTAATAAAATAATAAACACTGTTTATGCCATCGCTCTTGTTGATTTGGCGCCGACTGTCCGCGCTTCCCATCGGCTCCCACTCAGAACCGATACAGCAAGAAACGCCAAAAGGATAAATTTGCGCGTTAAAATTGATTTTTAAGCGGGTAGTGTCTGGGCCAAGCTGAAAAGTTGAATTGATCAAAGTCCAATCATTGCCGGCCGGCAAGCTCACACCGCAACCATTGATCCAGGGCTTGGTCCGCTGATCGCACAAGCTGATGTCAGCCCCGCCGCCCTGCTGTTTAACCGTCGTTCCAGCATAGTCATAAGTACTTGGGGAAATACCGATATTTAAGCTTGCGTCAAGCGGTTTTTGTATTTGCTTGGTATTTATATAAGCGGATAAAACATAAGTTGAGTTTGGTTCAACATCAATAAAATCGCTTTGCATAGTCACGCCGGATGGGGCCAAACGGAGAATTGCCTTGCCGTCTATTGGATATTTTACGTCATATATTTGGGCGGCGATCGGATTATTAATCACGGAAAATTTGTTGCTTTCCCAAACCACGGACTGACGGGTTTGATCAACCGCGTTCCAACCGATCGGATAGCCTTGGCTGTCATAATATTCAAAACTGCCGTTCGGCACTTCGGCAAATTCACCGGCCTCTTTCATAGCCGCTACCGGATACAATTGCTTGTAAGTCATTTCGCCGGCTTGCAGATAACCGCTACTGTTGCCGTATTGCTTGATTGTGCTGGAATTAATTATTTGGTTGGCCTTGGGGGCGGCCGCAAAACTGTTGCAATCGCCCTTGTCATCCAGGCTGTCGCAAAGGCCGATGCCGTAACAAACCTGATTGCCCTGCTTGTCCTGGATGTATGAATTGCAAGCCAGCCATTCATTACAGACCCGGTCCGGCCGGACTTTGATGAGCGCGTTGGCATTTTTTTTGTTTCCTGATTTGGGCGTCACGCCAACGTTATCATCAATGGTTGCATCCGCGTCAAAAACTAATTCTTTATAACCTTTGCCATCCGCCGCCCGCTCATTGAATAATAAACAGCCGTCTTCAAAATTCACCAAGCCATTGCAGGTGGAGCGGTCAACATTTTTCGCAAGATTATAAGTAATCATAGCCTGCCTGATTTCACTTTCTTCAAGAAGATCATTTAACAACTTGCCTGTGCCGTTGTTAAGAAATATCAATTGGGTGTGATTTGACGGGGAAACAGAAGTTGGTTTCTCTAATATATTTTTTTGATTAAGAACATATAAATCAGGGTCAATACTTATAAGAACATTATTGATTGTGTGCACGATAGGAAAATTCTTGATTACGTACAAGATTTTGGGTTTTAAGAACGCACTTTTGTTTGTTGAATTAAACAAATTCACGCTCGGCCGGGAAAGCGGATCAATATATTCCGTGCAGGTATCTTGGCCGGCCGGACACAAACCAACCCAATATACGCCAGCTTGTTGATCAGGCTGTTTAACACCGCCGCCGATGCCGATCGTTTTTATTTCACTGACCGGGCACTCATATTCTCCTTCATCATATTCGCACTTCACACCCGTAACACAATCGCTGTCCGATAAGCAATATTTGCCCGCACCTATCCCGCCGCATTTTTTCACCGGAATTTTCAGCCAAGCAGTGGAAGAAGAGGTGTTTGTTTTTAATTTCCATTCACACAACTGATCGCCCGGATCCTTTAAATAGGCCAAACCGTCATTCGTGTTGTATTGCCGGCAGCCATCATCAGTCATATTGCAAAGCGCTTGGTCGTATAAATCCGGATTATTGAGCACATACGCGGGCGTGTAAACCACCTCGCCATCGTAATAATGCGGCCGGCCAAGCAAGGAACAGCCTTTATCCGCGCGGTTGCACTGCTGGCGCGGATCATAGGCCACATAGACCGGCGTATCAGTGGCCACGGAGACCGCCGGATTGTAATTAGGCCAAGTCTTGCCGCCATATGGGGTAAAATTATAGGTATCAATCATCGCCTCGCAACCCACCGTGCTTTCCGGGCAGAGCTGGCTGAACTTATAAAGATAGTAGGAAGCGCCGTCCGCGTCCGTGTAACCGGCACAGCCGAGCATGGTCGACAAGCAATCTTTCGGAATTTGCCAAGAATCGCGGATCAGGAAATAACGATCCGTGATTTCGGTTAATCTGATATCATCAATGTAAAATTTTCCTGAATTATCGGCAACAATGCGTAAAACCGTGTCCTGGTCCGGCGCCATCTTTAATTCTGGCAAATCCAAAGTATAAACCTGCCAAGCAGGGGTAATGTTGGCAGTTCCAAATGATTCTTCCTGATTAGTGTAATTTTTAATACCAGCAGACAAAGTCAAATTGCCAGTGGCGGTTTTGGCAAGGAAACTCAGGACATAACTTTTGCCTTGACGAACATCCAAGCCAAGCTTCTTTTCCATTGCCGTTTTCGGCGAACCATTTGATAAAGACAAGGATTGTCCGTTCACGAACAAGGATTCTGAAGACAGTTCCAAACTTGTGTTGTTTGCCCCTTGCCAATCGTCCTTGATGCCGGTAAAGGTGTCAGTGAACAGAATCCGGCTATTATTGCCTTCACTGCCGGAATACTCGCGGCAACCGGCCTGCGACGCCTGGCAAGTCCGGCTCTCGGATGGGATCGCTTCATAAATACAAGCTTGGTGCTGGACGCTCCACTTGCCGCCGGATTTGCAGAAAATGCTGTATTTCTCGGTGCCCTGCAATTCATAAAAACAGCTTTGCTGGCCGTCCGCGGCTGAATTTTTGCAGCTAATTGAATCACAACCTGATTGACATTGGGTGGGATCATATACACCAGCGCATTCGCTTTGGCACTGGGAGGAAGTGATGATATTATTCAGTGAACGGCGGAAAGGCACACAATCATCGGAGCAAGTGATGGTTTGCGAAAAAAGCCGATAGAAAACTTCCCCGGCTTTATTGTAAAACTCACGGCAGTCCGGGTTATAAGCCGGATCCGCGGCTGGCAATTTGTAAATGCCCGGCGTGCAGGAATCAGGATTATAACCATCAAGCATTTGCGGCTGAATAGTTCCACTGGTATTTTCCGATAAGCGAAAATTTTTCAATTGGTAACCGGTTTCATTGGAGCCTTCCCAAGTATAATAATCTCCGCAATTTACATTGGCGTTGCCGGGCTTATTGCAACGGCGCAAGAAAGAATAATTGGCCACGCTTTCACCGCCGCGCGCGGCCGCGTCCAGATTCGTGAATTGGTCGCAACCGACCTCGCCGGCGCCGCACTTGGCCGCCAGCGCGGGGATCAGATTGTCCACGCGCTCCGAATCAAACTGGGTCGGCCGGGCCAAATAACTGTCATAACCGTCGCATTCGGCCGGACAATAGTCGTCCAAGGCGATTTTGGCCGGCACGGTGATCAAATTTTTATTCTGCGTTAGCATCTGGCAACCCACTTGTTCGCTCGCGCAAGTCTGCGCGTTGCTTAAATAAACCAAGCCGTTTTCCCGATACTCGGAATAATCAGTCGCGTTTGCGTTCTTTTCCACCTTGATCCCGTCAAACCAAGCGCTAATATCACGGCCAGCCGCATCTACTTGTAAACGCGGCTCAATTACTAAGGTAAATTCCAAACTGTTAGGATCGCTGTCGTCTTGGGGGGAAAAACTAAAAGAAACTTTTTTCCACTGCCCATCGCCAGAAAAATTTACCAATGTTTCTTCAATCCAACCGCTTGGTTGGTTCTTATAATTAACCGGCTGATTATTTTCATCCCGCAAATAAGCAACCAACCAAGCGCCTTGATGTGGAGAAACTTGCCCATCATATTTCACGTAATAAGAAACCGTGATAATCTCATTTTTCATTAGGCCATAAACAGTCTGCGCGGCATGAGATGGATCGTTTAGATTATTATTATGGGCGGTGATTTTTAAGGATTGCGCGCCCAGAAAACTTTGTGTTGCGTCCAACTCAAGTTTGCCGTCCACGCCTCCGTTTTTGGGAATAAAAGTCCAATCCTCCGCGGAAACATTTTTTTCAAAACTGCCGTTGCGGACCAGATTAACTCCCAGGCCGCTCTTGGTACGGATATATTCATGGCAACCAAGCGCGTCGGCCGCGCATTCGCCCGCGGTCTTATCCAAAAAAATCTTGCCAGCGGGATCAGCGGCTGTGCAGGAAAATTTACCCTGAGTATCAGGCTGGCAATAGCCGGTGCAACCGACATTATCCGCGCTGCAATCCGCGTAATCAAGCGTATTTTGCAGATAAAAATCCCGCCGGCCGTCTTCCGCCTGGAAACCCAGACAGGTGTTATATACCGGTTCGCAGGTTTCCGCGTCCATTCTCCAGGTGCGCCGCTCTTCCGTGCAATAGCCGGTGAATTCGCAAGTGCCGTCCGATCCTTCTTTGATGCAAGACTGCTCATCCGCGCAATAATCTTCCTGGCGCGAAATCAACAGGCGCGACTCATTGCCCTCGCCTTCCACCCGCGACAGAGAAATCTCCGGACCAAAACCCATCCGCGCGCAATAATTGGCCGGCGCCTTGAGCACCCAATCCGGATCCACATAATTTCGGCACCATTTATTAGTTTCGCCTTCCATGCCTTGATATTTATCATCCTCCGCGAAACAGGCGACCATCTCGCCCAAAGTGAAAGTTTTCCTCTTGTTAACTTTGATATCTTCCGCGGCCGCTTCCCAGCCGACCGGCAAAATCCGATATTTGCGCAAAATGATCATTGAGCGGTAGGGATAGCCTTCCTGGTAGCTTGGCTCCAGATCGCCGCTTTGGCTGCCGGAAATGAAGCCGAAAACTCCTTTTGGATCAAGATAGCCCTGGTCAATCGCCTCGCCCACGGTCAATTGCTTGATGACCGCCTGCCGGAACTTGTCCGTGATCACGCAATCGCTTGGCCCGGCTTTGTCCGGATTATCGCACTTGGTCAGATCCAGGGTGATGTCATAATCCGCGCGCGTATCAAAAGTCATTTCACCCAAGGATCGCATGCGCTCTTTGGCCGCCTTGATCCCGCCGCCACCGCCCGGCGCGTCAAACTGGTTGATCTTTGACCAGTCATAAGCATAATCTGATTTGTCATCCACCAAGCCCTTTTTCAACCACTTATCAAATAATTTGGAAAACAAAGTATTGACAAAAATATCCAAAGCATCGCCCAAGTAATCACCAGTTGGGGTTGTTTGTAATTTAGTGGAATCTTCTACTTGTTTTTCAGCCAGCCTCCGAACGATGTTGGCCGGCGTTTTAACCCGGCCGCTAATCGGGTCTGTCACCGGTTTAAAACCGGCATCTTTAATATAATCAATTATTGATTGATTGATTTGTTTTTGTTTTTCTTCCATTATGCCGGTCTGCAAGGACAAGGCAATGCCCAAATCATTGGAAGTGGGATTGAAAATATCTTCAAATCTGGTCAAAAAATCCTTGCTGTTCAATTCGTTTTCCCAATTTTTTTTCATTTCCCGGAAACTGCAAGAAGGCGGGGTGGGTTTCTCAATCTCTTTTAGGCCAAGACCGATCCTTAATTTGATATTTAAGTCAGGTTTGCAAAGATTAAATTTTGAATTAAAAATATCTGACGTCACTGCGTTTATAAAAGAACCGGCGGCATTGTCCGCCACATTCATAATATATTCCCCGGCATTTCGGCTTTCAAACATCGGACCCTGGCCTTTTTCACCCGTGGCCAGATATACCGCCGTGTCATAAGCGATTTGATTCAAAAAATATTTCAAAGCGGCGCGATAAGCCTTTGCGCCCATCCTACCTTTAAATATTTCATCAATTCGTCTGTCAGCTTCAATGATAGCTTGAGCTAAACCCTTAAAAAAACCTTTGACCGTTTCTGCTTTATGTTTAATATCAGCTACCAAAATTTGCATAGCGGATGGTGTTGGAGGGCCCTCTATTTCATATTCAAAACCAAGCGAATCAAAATAAGAATCCGCTTTAGATTCATTTAAACAACAAAGAAAAGAGAAAAATAATATTGATAATAAAAATAATAATTTAATATAATATTTTTTATGAATATTAGCTTTTTGATATTGCATATTTTTTATTCATGAATTACTTCTTGGAAGCTATCCAGCAAATCCTGGTCGCTGATCTGGTCCAGTATTTCTTTTTTCATGCCTTTTTCCAAAAGCAGTGAGCGCAAAGTCGGAGCATCAAGGTTTTCGTCCAATAACTTCAAATCGTTCTGGCCAGCGTCCTCGCTGATGACCGGGGTATTGCTTAAAAATTGCTGATAATTGAAAAGGTCCAGCAGAGCTTGTTCGGAACCAAGGGCCGACTGGCCAGCGGCCTGCTGATTATCCAAACCGACTTGGGCGCAAGCCTGGCCCACCGGGCAAAGCGGGTCGTTGCCGCTGTCAATTTCCTGTTGATCCGAATATCCGTCCGAATCGCTGTCGGAAAGATACGGTGAAGTTTTATAAAAATACAGCTCGTCCCAATCGGACAAACCGTCCTGATCCGTGTCTTTCTGGCGCAATTCTTCTTCCGTGCTGTCGCCAAAAACAGTATTTTGGCCAACCAATTGGCTGGCCGCCGGCGACTCGGTTCCGCGCCGCGCGAACGGCTCGTTGATACTGGCTTTTAACTGCCAAATCCACAGGAATATGATCAGCAAACCAAAAAAAACCAAACCCGCCGCGGCGTACTTTTGGTTCTTGTTGATTGGCGCTTTTGGACTGGCCGGCTGGCCGATCCCATCGCTTGCTTGAGGCGCGCTGTTTTGATCTTCTAGCATGGGGGGAGTCGCTTATAGTAAATTCTTGATGATAATGATATTCTTGATGATAATGATATTTTTTGGTTTTTATGTAATCAAAAAAGTTATTAACAAGCACCGTGAATTTACTAAATTATACCATATCTGTTTTGTTTTTCCAAATCAAAAAAAGCCATTTAGCCATTTCTCTTTCCAGTCAGGCCGAGCAAAAAATATAAAACAATTTATTTAAAATTTAAATTCGCTAATTTTAAATAATTTTATCCAATCCGCCACGGACAAATCCTGAGGCCGGACATTCTCACTTAAACCGGCGGCCAGAACCGCCGCCAAGGCCTCTGGCTTGCCGATCCGATAGCCAGCCGCCAAATTATTCAGCAATTTTTTCCGCCGGGCGCTAAAGCCGATTTTAACTAAACGAAAAAAATCTTTTTCATTTCCCCCTTCTAACTTCACACTTTTTGCTTCTGATTCCTTACTTCTAACTTCTAACTTCATAATCGCGCTGTCCACCTCCGGCGCCGGCCAAAATGCTGTTTTGGGAACCAGGCTGATGATTTCCGGCTGGCAAAAAAACTGCACGGAAACGGCCAGCAGGCTCATTTCGCCGGGCTTGGCCGCCACTCTGGCCGCCACTTCCTTCTGGAGCATCAAAACCATCATTTTGGGTCGTAATTGATCACTGCCAAGAAATTGGCGTAAAAAACGGGAACTAATGTTATAGGGCAAATTGGCGACAATTTTATATTCATTACTTCTCACTTCTAACTTCTCACTTCTAACTTCTAAAATATCTTCATTCACAATTTCCACATTTTCAATCTTCTCTGCCGTCAATCTCTCTTTTAAAATTTCAGCCAATTTGTCATCCAATTCAACCGCAATCACCTGCTTGACGCGCTTGGCCAGCTGTTCGGTTAAAAAGCCGAAACCGGGTCCGACTTCCAAAACAATATCGTCCGGCCGCAGATCAGCCGTTGTCACGATTTTATGATAAACGCTTTCGTCTATTAAAAAATTCTGCCCCTTGCTGCGGGCAGGAATGATGTCGTATTTTTCGCACCAATCTTTTGTTTCTTTAAGCAAATCCACAATTTTTTATGAGAAAAAAAACAAAACGGCAATTAGGGCAATATCGCTTTTTTATTTAATTAAAGCGGCAGCCTGGAAAATAACCCAATCGCCAAATCTTTCCCAAAAACTGGTGGCCGGCCCGGACGTGCCAACCACCCAAGGAATTACATTGGATGATCCGGCGTATATAATTTGCCCGCCGGGCATTGGAAACGGCCCCCTGATCAAGGATAAAGCCGTTGCCGGCAAGCCTAAAACCGGCACCACGCCGGGCGCGGCGATGGCCGCATTAAAATCGTTTTTTTCTTCAGCAGTCAAGGCGGCTGTAACAATCTGCGCTGTGCCGGTAATATTTATTTCAAAATATTGATTACATTGGCTGCAAGCCAGCGCCGCCGCAATCGGACCCGCGCACCGGGCAACATCATTTTGATTTGCGACAAGGCAGGATTGAGCGGCTCCGATCTCGCCCAAACAACCGGCCACCAACAAAGGGGTTAACAACGGGCAGGAAAGCTGGCAGGTGTAGGGGGTGGGCGGTGGGTCAGGAAGGCATTTCGTCACGCTCAAAATTCGATTAGAAGCGCCGACAAAGGGAATGGCCGAACCGGCTTTAACTTCTTTGGCGATTTTTTCGTACACAAAATTGTCATACCAGCCAAAACCCGCGTAGCCGACCAAAGCCATTAATACAATGCCTATAAACACCGCAATCGTTTTTTTATATTTCATATTTTCTCTTTTAAATCCAGTTTTATTATAACAAATTTTTCAAAATTTGAAAAATAAGCTAAAATACTCTTATGAGGAGGGTAAAATTACAAAACAACGCTTATTACCACGTTTACAATAGAGGAGTTGATAAACGGAAGGTATTTAACAATGGGGAAGATTATAAAAGGTTTTTAACCGGCCTGAAAGAATTGAATCAAGAAGCGCCTATCGGGAGTTTATTCTTAAAAAAATATCTTAACCGCCGCCTTACTGAGAAACCGGATTCCTCAATCCTTGAGGAATCCGGTTCCTCATTCTCCTCATTTTCATTGATTAAAATCTTGGCTTATTGCTTGCTTCCGAATCATTATCATCTTCTTTTACAGCAAATATCCGAACAAGGTATTGGTAAATACATGCAAAGGATCGGAATAAGCCATACTAATTATTTCAATGCAAAATATAAACGTTCCGGTTATTTATTTCAAGGGGCTTATAAATGCGTCCCAATAACGACTGATGACCAGCTTTTATACCTCTCCGCCTACATCAACGGCAACGCGGAAATCCACGGGGTTGCCAAAGCGGAAAATTGGCCCTGGTCCAGTTGTTTGGATTATCTGGATAAAAGAAATGGGAAACTTCCGCATAAGAAAATTGTCATGGACCAATTTAAAAATATGGGCGACTACCATGATTTTTTAAAAACTGCAATAAGAGAGTCTGCGAAAAGAAAAGAGGAGTTAGAATAGCGCTAAAAGCGTTCTGGCATAAAAAATGAAAAAATATCTTCTCCCAATTTTAATCATAGCGGCGATGCTCGGCTTTTCGCGCGAACCGGCCGGAGCCGCTGACAGCCTGGCCCAAAAGCTGGCCGGACGGATACTTTTGCAAGTGGAAAATCAAGGCGAGGCCTGGTATGTCAACCCGGCCGATCAAAAACGGTATTTTCTGGCGCGGCCGGACGATGCCTTCGCGCTCATGAGCCGCTTCGGTATCGGCATTACCGATGATAACTTAAAAAAAATCGCCGTCGGCCTGCTTGAGGATGATGACGAAGACAGCGACCAGGACGGCCTGTCCGACCGCTGGGAAGAAGCGTTCGGCACTGATCCGCGCGACCAAGACTCGGACCATGACGGCTACGATGACCGGCTGGAAATCCAAAATGCTTATGATCCCCTGAGCCGCGGCCACCCGCCGCTTGATGATGATTTCAGCGCCAAACAGGCCGGAAAAATCTTCCTGCAAACGGAAAAAAAAGGCGAGGCGTGGTATGTCTGTCCGGTAAACCACAGGCGCTATTTTCTCGGCCGGCCGGCCGACGCTTGGCGGCTGATGCAAAAACTCGGGCTGGGCGCGAGCAATGAAAACCTCGCTGCCCTGCCGATCGGCTTTCTCTCTCCGCCCGCGCCCATTAAACCGCCAACCGGACAAAAATGCTCGGCCAACAGCGGCGCCCGCGGCATTTTCGCTTGCGCGGCCGAAGCGATCCGGCGGGGACAGAAAGAACAAGCCAAATCCTATTTTACTCCGGCCATGGGACCGGCGCTGGAATATACGATGGACTTCCTGGACGCGGAAGGCAAATTCGCCTTGGGCAACATCATGGCCGGCGCGCAAGCTGACGAATCCACAGCTGATAAAGTGGTTTTTACCACAGAAGTCTATTTTTCCCTGGGCGGATACAAAGTGCCAGTGCGGTTCAATGTCATAAAACAAGACGATGGATCTTGGAAAGTCGGAAATTTATAAAGCGCCCTGAGCGTCCAAGGGGGCTTTAAGCGCCGCAGGCGCTTTTTCCAAGCAATTTCTCCGCCCGCTTGACATCGCCCGGGCTCGTGATTTGGATCCAGCGGGAAGCTTTGACGATTCTCACCGGATTATCTCCGACTCCCTGGGCAATGGCCTGTGGCAAACCGTATTCTTTCTTGGGGCCGGGCAGACGAACGAGATCAAGATTAAAATATCCTCGGTTCAAAACATAAAGGCCGGTATTGACCAAGCTCAGATTTTGATGGTGGATGCCCTCAAGGATGGCGGATAAATTTCCCTGCTTGTCCAGCTTGATCCGTCCGCCGGCGAAACGGCCTTTAACTTCATCAACCAGCATCGCCTGTTCATACGCCAGGCATTTTTCCATGTCGCGGCGGCAATAGATGTTGTCGCCCATCAGCACCAAAAAACGTTCGCCTAATATTTTCCGGCAGGCGCGCAAGGCATGGCCGGTGCCGAAAAGTTTTTTCTGGCGGATAAAGCGCAAAGGCCGGCCGGCGAATTCAGCGCCGAACTTATCTTGGATCTGATCGCCCCGATAGCCGATCACGAAAATAATTTCCGTGATCGCGCCGGGCAATGCCGCCAGAGTATGTTCCACGATACTTTTGCCCGCGACCGGCACCAGCGGTTTGGGCCGGTTATTGGTTAAAGGCCGTAAACGGGTGCCCGCGCCCGCGGCCAAAACGACGACTTGCATAGATTGTTCGCGGCTTATTTCACGACGATATTTAATAATTTGCCCGGCACGAAAATGGTTTTGACGATTTCCCGGTCCGCGAGCCATTTCTTGACTCTCTCGCTCTGGAGCGCGGCTTCTTTGGCTTCCGTCTCGCCGATCTCGGCGCTCACCGCCAGCGTGGCCCGCAATTTGCCGTTGATCTGCACGACCAAATTGATGATGTCGTCTTTGATCAAAGCTGGGTCGTATTCCGGCCAACGCGCTTGAAAAATACTGCTTGTTGTGCCCGTTTGAGACCAAATTTCTTCCGCGAGAAAAGGCGCGAACGGTGACAAAAGAAGGGAAAAAATCCGCAACTGATCAACGGCCAAGCCGTTTTTTTCAAAATGGTTGACCAGGATCATTAATTTGGCGATGGCGGTATTGAATTTCAATGATTCCAAATCATCAGCCACGCCTTTAATCGTCCGGGATAAAATTCTGTCGTTGGCCGCACGGTCGCTGGCGGACGGATCGGCCTGGTCCAATAAACGATAGACCCTTTTCACAAAACGGTGCATGCCGTTCATGCCGTCATCCCGCCAATCGCCGCCCAGGCGCATTTCGCCCAAAAACAGCAAATACAGGCGAACCGCGTCCGCGCCGTATTCGGCGATATATTCGTCCGGATTGACGATGTTGCCTTTGGATTTGGAAATCTTCGCGCCATCTTTGATCAGAAGCCCATGGGCGCGGAAACGACGGTAAGGCTCCGGTTCCGGGGCATAACCAAGCTCGTGCATCACCATGGTCACGAAACGAGAATATAATAAATGCAAAACTGAATGCTCCTTACCGCCAATATACATATCCACCGGCATCCACTTCTTGAGCCGCTCCTTGTCCAAGGCGCGATCCGTGTAGTCCGTGCACAGATAGCGCAAGAAATACCAGGAAGAATCAACAAAAGGGTCGGAGACATCAGTTTCCCGCGCGGCCGGTCCGCCGCAGACCGGACAAACCGTATTCACGAACTTGGCAATCTTATTCAACGGCCCCTTGCCTGATCCGTCCGGCAGAAAATTATCCATGGCCGGCAGAAGGATCGGCAATTGGCTTTCCGGCACCGGCACCCAGCCGCATTGGCCGCAATTGACCATCGGGATCGGCGGCCCCCAATAGCGCTGCCGGCTTACGCACCAATCGCGCAATTTATAATTCACTTCCACTTTGCCCAAACCCTTTTCGGCCAGCCAACTATTCATTTTCTTAATCGCCGCGCGGGTATTCAAACCATCAAGAAAACCGGAATCAATGTTTACGCCCTCGCCGGTAAAGCAATCCGCCTGGCCAGCCGCCTGGCTGGCGCTTTTTACCACCAAACGCATGGGCAAATCGTATTGGCGGGCAAAAGCGTAATCCCGCTCGTCATGGGCCGGCACGGCCATGATCGCGCCGGTGCCATAGCCGGCCAGGACATAATCGGCGGCGAAAATCGGCAGTGGTTCGCCGTTCACCGGATTGACTGCCGCCAAGCCGGCCAGCCTGACCCCGGTCTTTTTTTTGCTTGCATCCGTCCGCTCCGCTTCCGTCTTCCGTTTGGAAACGGCAACGTATTCTTCAACCGCGGACAGATTTTCAATCGCGGCCGCCCCTGCTTTGAGCAACGGATGCTCGGGGCTGACCACCAGATAGGTACAGCCGAACAAAGTATCCGGCCGAGTTGTAAACACTTCTAACTCATCTAATTTTTGAGCATTGGATAGGGAAAATTTATTATTGTTTGAAAATTGAAAGCTTGTCCCGAGCGAACTCGAGGGATTGAAAATTGAAAATTTTACTAAAGTCCCCTCGCTGCGGCCGATCCAATTCCTTTGGATCGTCTTGACCTCTTCTGTCCAGTCCAGGGCGTCTAAATTTTTTAACAGCCGGTCGGCGTAGGCTGTGATCCGCCAGAACCACTGCTCCATCTGCCTTTTGTCCGTCAGCGCGCCGCAACGCTCGCAGGCGCCGCTGATGACCTGTTCGTCCGAAAGCACGGTTTTGCAGGAAGGGCACCAATTGACACTGGCCGCTTTCCGATAGGCCAAGCCCCGCTCATGCATCTTCAAAAATAACCATTGGGTCCAGCGGTAATAAGCCGGCTTATAGGTCTCCACGGTCCGGCTCCAGTCATAGCCGTTGCCGATGGTCCGGAGCTGTTCGTAAAAATGCTTTTCCGTGCGCACGGAAACATCCTTGATGTGCTCCTTGATTTTTATGGCGTAATTTTCGCTGTGGATGCCGAAACCGTCCAGTCCGATCGGTTCAAAAACGTTATAACCGCGCAGGCGCTGGAAGCGTCCGTAAGCATCGGCATGCGCGAACGCGTACATATTCCCGACATGCAAACCTTCCGCGCTCGGATACGGGAACATCATCAGGTTATAAAATTTGCGACCGGGCTGGTCCAGATCCGGCCGGTAAATTTTCTCCTCCTGCCAGCGCTTGCGCCATTTGGCTTCGATTTCTTTATGATTATAAATTGGCGGCATATTACTTAGACTTATGCGTAATCAATAAATATAAATATAACCCGCCTGACCCGAATTTTTATCCAAATGCCCCGGATATAAACCAGCCTTCATTAGGGATATTGGGATTAACGCCTTTGTGGCCTTCGGATTATATATTCATCCGTAGATCCAGATTTACCATTCTAATTTTTTTATATTAGTATAATTATCATAAAAAATCAAATGCCCGGGAGGAAAATCCCGGGCGAAAAAATTATTTTATTTTCTGTATTGCTCTGGCCAGGCGCAGGCCGATCGGTTCCTGGCCGTCATCCATGGCGTAAATCCGGTCTTTCTCCCACCTGATGATTGACTGGCAGGCCGGACAATAAGCCAGATTTTTCTTTCTTTTCAAATTCGGGTGATTGCAAACCGGGCAGTTCATTTTTCTCCTCCTTTCTTGCTTGTTTTTTTATAATCAGCGCTTTGATAAACGCGCCGGGCGGCTTAGGAAAGAACAGTTGACAAAAAAATCGGACAGTGGTCGGAACCGGAAATTTGGCCGAGGATGGCCGCTTGCTTCACCTGACTGATTATTTTAGCGGAAACGCAGAAATAGTCAATGCGCCAGCCGATGTTCTTCTCCCGGGCGCGGGCGCGATAACTCCACCAAGAATACACCATTTTCTTGGGAAAAAAATATCTGTAAGTATCAACAAAACCGACTTGCAAAAATTGGCTCATCCACTCTCTCTCCTCTTGAGTAAAGCCGGCACTGCCTTCGTTATCTTTGGGACGCGCCAAATCAATCTCCTGATGCGCGACATTAAAATCGCCGCCGATGATAACCGGTTTTTTCTTCTCTATTTTTTTTAGATAGTTCAACAGGCATTGGTTAAATTCCATTTTATACGGCAAACGGGACAATTCCTGATTAGCATTGGGAAAATAGGCGTTGACGAGGAAAAAATCTTCCATTTCCAAAGCTTGCACCCGGCCTTCCCGGTCAAAACGATCATCATCCATTCCGGGGAGATAATTTTTTATCCGGCCGGCCAGATTTTTTTCCATTAAAAAAGCCGTGCCGCTGTAACCGGGCCGCTCGGCCGGATTCCAAAAAGGAACATAGCCAGCCAAAGAAAAATCATTAAGATCAATATCTTTCCGGCTGATTTTTATTTCCTGCAAACAGAGGATATCCGGTTTTTCGCGGCGCAAAAAGACGCAAAAATCTTTTTTCCAGATCGCCCGCCAACCGTTTACATTCCAGGAATATATTTTCATAAGAAAAAATTTACCGGCTCTTGGCCGGCGCTGATCCGCTGATGATCATTTCCTGCCGGCTGGCCGCGCCGCCGCTTTCCCTTTGATGATTTTCAACAGATCCTTGACTTGCGCCCCGTTCATCGGCATTTTTTTCTTTAATTTTGCTTCTCTGGACCGCATCCGACGTTCGGCGCGGGCGGCCTCCTGGTCAAAATTGCGCGGCAACATAATAAATGCTATAATAATCACAGCCGGAAAATATGAAATTTTCCGCCCGTCCATTGATATTTTTCATAAATAATCATAAGACATTTTAAGGAATTAGACAATGGCTGAAGAAAATACCAAGCAAGAAAAACCGCAACGGCACGGACGGAAAATCATCATCATCGCCGCCGGCTTGCTGGCCAGCTTTTTTGTGGCTTTGGCCATCTCTTTCGTAAAGCTGGTCAAAGTCCAACGTGACGATCTTTATTCGGGACAAAACGTCCAACCGGCGGCCAGCGGCCGGCTGAGCGAGGAACAAGCCGCCAATTTGGCCGCCAACAGTAAATTTTGGCTGGGGACGTCCGACCCGGATATCAGCATCTTTGAATTCGGAGATTATGCCTGCCAATATTGCCACAACTCTTTCTTTAAGATCAGGGAGATCAGTGCCCGCTATCAGGATCGGCTCAGATATGCCTGGCTTGATTTTCCGGCCTTGGGCCAGGATTCACTGCTTTTCGCCCAAGCCGCCCGCTGTGCCGGCGAACAAGGGCTTTTTTGGCCCATGCACGATAAGCTTTTCCAGAACTATGACCAGCTGAGCGTGAACGTCCTAAAAAGCCTGGCCGCGCAAGCCGGGGTGGATTCCGTCCGTTTCGCCGCCTGCTTGGACAAGCAAAAATATTTAAAAGACGTGCAGGCGGAATACGAGCTCGGTTTGAGCTTGGGGGTGGAAGCGACGCCGACCTGGTTCATTAACGGACAAAAAATTGCCGGCGATATTCCCCGCGACATATTTCTGGACCTTATAGAACATCTCTTAAAAAATACCACCAAATAAGCAAAAGCGTTCTTGGCGCTTTGTAAAAAAACTATGAAACAAATCAGACTCCATGGACGCGGCGGACAGGGCGTGGTGACGGCCGCGGAATTGATCGCGATCGCCGCTTTCTTGGACGGCCGGGAAGCGCAAGCTTTCCCTTCTTTCGGCG
>Ga0210049_1001918_pt1 | contig 19527 bp, 12 predicted proteins | sample CryGeyCG2014_300_2_FD_183964 | JGI IMG/M metagenome (GOLD analysis project Ga0210049, IMG submission 183964) | Groundwater microbial communities from aquifer - Crystal Geyser CG06_land_8/20/14_3.00 (SPAdes) (version 2) | ecosystem: Environmental > Aquatic > Deep subsurface > Groundwater | place... | reverse complement strand
CGATCATGGGGCTCCTCTCCACGGGACGGGGCGTTGGCGTGGCGCAACTCGCGGGTTGGGCGATCATGGTGACCGGTGCGGCGTTGAGGCGGTTCGCGTCGTCGGTTGGTGCGGGCGCATCCAGGGAACGGGAGACGCGTGGCGGCAACGACCGGGCGCGCGCCTACAAAAGATCCCGCTTCAGCACTTTCCCCGTCGGGTTGCGCGGCAGCTCGTCGCGGAACTCCACGAGCTGCGGGACTTTGTAGCTCGCGAGGCGTTCGGCGCAGTGGCGCTTGATCTCCAACTCGGCAAGGGACTCGCCCGGCTTCGGCACGACCACGGCCTTCACCAGCTCACCCAGGTAGGTTCGGACGCCGGTGGCCTCCACCCCGACGACGGCGACTTCGTGGACCTTTTCGTGCTGGAGGATGACCTGCTCCACTTCCAGCGCGTAGACGTTCTCGCCGCCGACGATAATCATCTCCTTCCGGCGCCCCTTCAGGTACACGTAGCCATCTTCATCGATGAGCGCCAGGTCGCCGGTGCGGAACCAGCCGTCGGTGATTGACTCGTCCAGCAGTCCCGGCTGGTTCCAGTAGTACTGCACCACGTTCTCGCGCTTGAAGCAGAGCTCGCCGATCTCTCCGCGAGGAAGCTCGTTTCCGTTCTCGTCGATGATCCTGGTCCAGACCTCCGGGAGCGGCTTGCCGATTGAGCTCCCGCGCTCAATGGCGTCCTCGCTAGGGAGCACGTGGGTCATCGAGATCGTCTCGGTCAGGCCAAAGAAGTTGTGCAGGGCCACGCCGGGGACGCGTTCGCGCAAGCGCTGGATGGTGGAGGGCGGCATCGTCGAGCCGGCGTACGCGATCAGGCGCAAGCTGGACAGGTCGAACTCGTCCAAGCCCTTCAGGGTCGCCAGGAAGTGGAACATCGTTGGCACGCCGAAGAAGGTTGTGACACGGTGCTGCTCGATGAGCTTCGCCAACTCGCGCACGTTGTTCTCCGGCGTGATGACCACCGTGCTGCCCAGGTAGGCGCAGGAGGGCAGCATGCTGTAGAGCGCGGTGGCGTGGAACATCGGCACGACCAACAGGTGAATGTCCTCGTGGCGGAAGCTCTGGGCGATGATGGCGCACTTCACGTTGAACAGCAGGTCGCAGTTGCGCATGACCGCGCCCTTGGGCTTGCCCGTCGTGCCGGAGGTGTGCATCAGGATGGCGACGTCTTCCCCCGCAATTGCGGGATCGTCGACCGGGCCGGCGTTGGCAGCGATCAGCTTCTCGAAGCAGGCGCTCTCCTCTTCCTCAAACCCGACGGTGATGAACCGCAGAATCTGCGGGACACCGGCCAAAGTCTCCCGTGCCTCCGCCCAGCAGTCGGCATGCACGAAGACCACATTCGCCTCGCTGTTGGCGACCACGTGCTCCAGCTCTGTGGCGCGAAGTCGGGTGTTCACCGGGGTCACGATGGCGCCGATCTTCACGGTGGCCCAGTAGGCGGTGAAGTACGCGAAGCAGTTGGGAAGCAGCATCGCCACCGTGTCGCCCTTCTGGACGTCGAAGTCGCGAACCAGGTGGCTGCGCAGGTTCTCCACCAGTTCATCGCACTCGCGGAAGGTCCATGACCGTCCTTGGAACACGGCGGCCGTGTTGGTGGGGTACTGCTTCTGCGCGTTGAGCCAGAAGTCGCGAATCGTTTGAAGTTCCCAGCGGTTCATGTTGCAGACCTCCTGCACGACTTGAGGGGTGTCACTAACTACGCCGACCCGCGACGTGCTCCTGCTCCGAACGCAAAACGGCGCTCTCTCAGCTTCATGCCGTCAGCCGCCTCCACTGTCGCTCGACCTCGGCGCGCAGTTGGGCCAAGGTGCCGTTGTTCTGGATCACTACAGCGGCGAGTTTGAGCTTCGCTGCCGTCGGCGGCTGGGCGGCGAGCCGTCGTTCTGCGTCCTCCAGCGACAGCCCTCGGTCGTGCAGCAGGCGGCGCAGTTGCACCTCCCGGGTGCTTGTCACTACCCAAAGCTCGTCGACTCCTTCGTGCTGCCCGGCTTCCACGAGCTTCACAGCTTCGATCACCGCCACCTCCGCGTCACTCGCGCGAAGCTTCGCCTCCCGCAAGGCCGCGACGGCCGGATGCACGAGCGACTCCAGTTCCCTCAGCCTGGCGGGCTCGGAGAAGACGATCTGCCCAAGGGCGGCTCGGTTGAGCCTACCGTCCGGGCACAGGATCCCGTCACCGAAACACGCCACCACTGCGCGATAAGTCGGCGTGCCTGGCTGCATTAACTCGCGCGTCAGCGCGTCTGAGTCGATGACCAACGCGCCGCGCTCCCCCAGCATCCGGGACACGGTGCTCTTCCCTGTGGCAATGTCGCCGGTCAGCCCGATAGTGAACATGGATCGTTGGCGGAAGATGAAGCGAGGACTGAGTTGCTCCAGTATACTCCGAAGCCAGCGAGTGAGGCGCGCCGACGCCGCCCTCTTCTCCCCTGCCCGGTCGCCCGTGGACACACCGACGCGAAAGGGAACCCGTACCGGCCGTCGAAGTAACGCTGCGTCTCGGAACCTTTGCTTCAGGCAAAGCGCGCTCGGCGCCCTGGCACAATAGTTGCATCCGAATTCTCCGTCAGATGCGACTGTGGTCCTGGCACGAGGCGCGCACCTGACGCTCCAGTTCCAATACACCCAGCCGCGCACAGGGATTGCCGGATTGCCTTGACTTGGCGGGCAGGGCCGTATGCATGCCGCTCTTTGCCCGCAACTGTGTCGGCAGGACTCCATGGAGGTCGTGATGCCACGACAGTTCGTTACGATCGACGGCAACGAAGCCGCCTCTTACGTCGCACACAAGACCAACGAAGTGTGCGCAATCTACCCCATCACCCCCTCGTCGAACATGGGAGAGAACGCCGACGAGTGGAGCGCATTGGGGAAGACCAACATCTGGGGCACGGTGCCTCGGGTCGTGGAGCTGCAGAGCGAGGGCGGTGCTTCGGCCGCCGTGCACGGCTCATTGCAGACCGGTGCCTTGACGACCACGTTCACTGCGTCGCAGGGACTGCTGCTCATGATCCCGACCATGTTCAAGGTCGCGGGGGAGTTGACCTCCACCGTGTTCCACGTCTCCGCACGGACACTGGCGACCCACGCCCTGTCGATCTTCGGCGATCACGGCGACATCATGGCCGTCCGCGCAACGGGCTGGGGGCTGGTGTGCTCGGGGAGCGTCCAGGAGGCCATGGACCTCGCGCTCATCTGTCAGGCTGCCACCCTCGAAGGGCGACTGCCCATCGTCCACTTCTTCGATGGATTCCGCACCTCCCACGAGGTGATGAAGGTCGAGCAACTTGCCGACGAAGACATGCGCGCCATGATGGACGATGAGTTGGTCCGCCAGCATCGGCAACGCGCCCTGTCGCCCGAGCACCCGGTCGTCCGTGGCACCTCTCAGAATCCGGACGTGTTCTTCCAGGCTCGCGAGACGATCAACCCCTTCTACGTGGCGTTCCCGGACATCGTTCAGAAGCAGATGGACAAGTTCGCCGAACTCGTCGGCCGGAGCTACCACCTGTTTGACTACGTCGGTGACCCCGAAGCGGAGCGCGTCCTCGTCATGATGGGCTCCGGTGCTGAGGCGGCGCACGAGGCGGTCGAATACCTCACTGCCGCCGGCGAGAAGATCGGTCTCGTCAAGGTCCGCCTCTACCGCCCCTTTGACAACGCGCGCCTCCTGGCTGCCCTCCCGAAAACCGTGCAGAAGATCGCCGTCCTCGACCGCACGAAGGAGCCTGGCGCTGAGGGCGAGCCGCTCTACAAGGACGTGCTGTCCGCCCTCGCCGAGGCTCAGACCGAAGGCGAACTGCCGTTTGCGTGCATGCCCAAGATTGTCGGCGGCCGCTACGGATTGTCGAGCAAGGAGTTCACGCCGGCGATGGTCAAGGGGGTCTTCGACAACCTCGACCAGTGCAAGCCGAAGAACCGCTTCACTGTCGGGATTGTGGAAGACGTTACCCACAGCAGTCTCGACTACGACGCCTCGTTCGTGGCCGAGGGCGACGACGTTGTGCGCGCCATGTTCTACGGCCTGGGCGCTGATGGCACCGTGGGTGCCAACAAGAACTCCATCAAGATCATCGGCGAAGAGACCGACAACTACGCCCAAGGCTACTTTGTCTACGACTCGCGGAAGGCCGGTACCGTCACCACGTCGCACCTGCGGTTCGGCCCGCGCGAGATCCGCTCCAGCTACCTGATCAACGCCGCCAACTTCGTTGCCTGCCACCAGTTCACGTTCCTCGAGAAGTACGACATGCTCAGGAACGCGGTGAAAGGCGCGACCTTCCTGCTCAACGCCCCCTACCCGACCGAAGAAGTCTGGGATCGCATGCCGCGCCAGGTCCAGCAGCAGATCATCGACAAGCAACTCAAGTTCTACGTGATCAACGGCTACGACGTGGCCGAGAAGACAGGCATGGGGCAGCGCGTCAACACGATCATGCAGACGTGCTTCTTCGCGATCTCGGGCATCCTGCCCCGAGACGAGGCGATCCAGAAGATCAAGGACGCCATCAAGAAGGCCTACGGCAAGAAGGGCGAGAAGATCGTGCAGATGAACTATGCTGCCGTCGACGCGGCAGTGGGCAACATGCACCAACTCGACTACCCGGCGGCGCCGACCAGCACCATCGAGATGCCGCCGCCCGTGCCGGCGCACGCACCGCAGTTCGTGCAGGAAGTCACCGGCGAGATCATCGCCGGCCGCGGCGACGACATCCCCACCAGCAAGTTCCCGGTCGATGGCACCTTCCCGCTGGGCACGACTCAGTACGAGAAGCGCAACATCGCCCTGGAGATCCCCGTCTGGGATCCCGAAGTCTGCATCCAGTGCGCGAAGTGCAGCATGGTCTGCCCCCACGCCTCCATCCGGCTGAAGGTCTACGATCCGAAATGCCTCGACAGCGCCCCGCCCACCTTCAAGTCGGCCGACGCCAAAGGGCGCGACTACGCCGGGATGAAGGCCACCATCCAGATCGCTCCTGAAGACTGCACCGGTTGCGCGCTGTGCGTGCACGTCTGCCCTGCCAAGAACAAGACGGAGCCCAAGCTCAAGGCCCTCAACATGCAGTTTCAGCCGCCGCTGCGCGAGCCGGAACGAGACAACTACGCCTTCTTCCTTGAGCAGATCCCGGACTTCGACCGCAGCCTGCTCAAGGTGGACACGGTCAAAGGCTCGCAGCTCTGCCAGCCGCTGTTCGAGTACTCCGGCGCCTGTTCCGGTTGCGGCGAGACACCCTACGTCAAGCTGCTCACCCAGCTCTTTGGCGACCGTGCCCTCATCGGCAACGCCACCGGTTGTTCGTCCATCTACGGCGGCAACCTGCCGACCACGCCGTACACCTACAACCAAGACGGCCGCGGGCCCGCGTGGAACAACTCGCTTTTCGAGGATGCCGCCGAGTTCACCTTCGGCTTCCGGGTGTCGCTGGATACGCAGGCGGACTTCGCCAAAGTGCTGCTGCCCAAATTCGCCGGCGTGTTGGGCGACGACCTGATCGCCGGGATTCTCACTGCCGACCAGTCCAGCGAGGCAGGCATCGCGCAGCAACGAGAGCGCGTCGCCGCCCTCAAGCAGAAACTGGCCGGTACGGACACGGACGAGGCGAAGAACCTCATCGGTGTCGTCGACTCCCTGGTCCGCAAGAGCGTCTGGGGTGTCGGCGGCGACGGTTGGGCGTATGACATCGGCTACGGCGGGCTCGACCACGTGCTCGCCTCCGGTCGCGACGTGAACCTATTGGTGCTCGACACCGAGGTCTACTCCAACACCGGCGGGCAGATGTCCAAAGCCACCCCCCGCGGCGCCGTGGCGAAGTTCGCCGCCGGTGGCAAGCCCGTCGCCAAGAAGGACCTCGGGCTCATCGCCATGACCTACGGCAGTGTCTTCGTCGCGCAGGTCGCCATGGGTGCCAACGATCGGCAGTGCTGCCGCGCGTTTGTTGAGGCGGAGTCCTATCACGGTCCGTCGCTCATCCTGGCGTACAGTCACTGCATCGCCCACGGCATCGAGATGGGCACCGCCACCGACAACCAGCAGCGTGCCGTCGATTCCGGTCACTGGCCGCTCTACCGCTACGACCCGCGGCTCGTTGACGAAGGCAAGAACCCGTTGCAGCTCGACTCCAAGGCGCCGAAGATCGCGTACGAAGAGTACGCCTACGCCGAGACACGCTTCCAGATGCTCACCAAGTTCGCACCCGAAGAGGCGAAGAGGCTTCTCCAACTGGCTCAGAAAGACGTCAACGCCAAGTGGAGCTTCTACGAGCAGCTTGCCGCCATGAACTACGGTGGCAACGGCGCGACTGGTGCAGCAGCCGAGTAAGACTGACAGCAGGGGGGCCGGCGACGGCGCGGGGCCCCCCCCTTGACCAATCACGAAAGGACCCGATGACAATGGATCTTTCCACCACCTATATGGGCCTCCAGTTGAAGAACCCCGTGGTGCTGTCGGCTTCGCCCTTGTCCAAAGAGCTGGACACGATCATGAAGCTCGAAGACGCGGGAGCCGCTGGCGTCGTCCTGTACTCCGTCTTCGAGGAACAGATCGAGGCGGATGCCGACGCGCTGGACCACTACCTAACGCGTGGCGCCGAGAGCTATCAGGAAGCCATAAGCTACTTCCCGCAGATCGGTGAGTACCGACGCGGCCCCGATGAATACGTGGCGCATGTCGCCAAGGCGAAGGAGGCCGTCGACATCCCAATCATCGGCAGCCTCAACGGCGTCGCCACAGGAGGCTGGGTCGACTACGCCAAGAAGATCCAGGAAGCTGGCGCCGATGCGCTGGAGCTGAACGTCTACTTCGTCGCCACCGACCCGAACTTGAGCTCCGCAGTTGTCGAGGATCTGCACGTGGACATCCTCAAGGCCGTCAAAGCGGCTGTCACCATCCCGGTAGCCGTCAAGATTGGTCCGTTCTTCAGCAGCATGTCCAACATGGCCAAGAAGCTGGACGACGCCGGTGCCGACGCGCTTGTGCTGTTCAACCGCTTCTACCAGCCGGACATCGACCTGGCAAACCTGGAGGTCAAGCCCGATCTGAAGCTGAGCACCTCCGACGAGTTGCGCTTGCCGCTCCGCTGGATCGCCATCCTGGCCGGCAACGTCCAGTGCAGCCTGGCGGCCACCACCGGCGTGCACACTGCCGAAGACGTCCTCAAGCTCACCATGGCCGGCGCCGACGTCACCATGATGTGTTCGGCCGTGCTGCACCACGGGATCGCGCGCGTCACCGAGGTGATCGACGGCGTGACCAAGTTCCTCGAAGCGAAGGACTACGCCAGCCTTGCGCAAGCCCGCGGCTCCCTCAGCCAGCAGTCGTGCGCCGAGCCGGCAGCCTTCGAGCGCGCCAACTACATGAAGGCGCTCAACTCATACAGCCTGAGCATCCCTGCCTAACGGCTTTGCGGATAGCCCCAGACCCCAAAGACCTTCCTGCGCGGCGCCAGTTACTGGCGCCGCGTTTTTTGTTCTGGCCCTGGTCCGTTCAGGTTGGTCCAGTAGCCGTCGCGGCGATCAGGGGCGACCACTTCGGCGCGCTCGCCCTCCGCGTGGTTCGGGTGGGGCGGCGCCTCATTCGCGTTGACCAGAGGAGCAAGTTCAAGCCCCGCATCGGCCCCTTCCAGGGCGCTCTCGGTGCGCTTCGAGGCGGGGCGCGCACGTGTTCGCGCCCACTCGCGCAGGTGCTCGACGGACTCGCCCATGGTCCGGCTGAGCGGCACCGCTCCGACGATGTTGGCGGCGACGTCGGCTGTTGTCAGATCGCGGTTCTGGTCGAAGGCGTCGTACAGGCCCTCGATGATGGCCTGCTCAATCTCCGCCCCGCTGAACCCCTCAGCGAGGCCGGCAAGGTGCTCGAAGTCGAACGCCGCCGGGTTCCTCCGCCGTTTGCGGAGGTGGATCTCGAAGATGCGCCTCCGCTCGTCTACGGAAGGAAGATCGACGAAGAAGATCTCGTCGAGGCGTCCCTTTCGGAGCAGCTCCGGCGGAAGCTTGGACACGTCGTTGGCCGTTGCGATGACGAACACCGGCGAGGTCTTCTCCTGGAGCCACGTTAGGAACGTGCCCAGTACCCGCGACGTGGTACCCCCGTCGTCGGAACCGCCGGTGCCGGAGAACGCCTTCTCCAGTTCGTCCAACCACAGCACGCACGGCGCCAGCGAGTCGGCCGTCTTGAGGGCCTTGCGGATGTTCGCCTCCGACTCGCCGATGTACTTGCCGAAGACACTGCCCAGATCGAACCGCAAGAGCGGCAGGTTCCAGAGGCCCGACACCGCCTTTGCGCACAGGCTCTTCCCGCACCCTTGGACGCCCAGTAGCAGAATCCCCCGCGGCTGCGGCAGCCCGAACTTGCGTGCCCGCTCAGTGAACGCTGCCGTCCGCTTGCGCAGCCACTCCTTCAAGTGTTCGAGTCCGCCCACTTCCGCGAAGCTCTCTTCGGCCGAGTAGTACTCGAGCAGACCGGACTTCCGGATGATCTGCTTCTTCTCGGAGAGCACGACCTGCACGTCTTCGTTGTCCAGGCTGCCATCGAGGACGAGTGCCTTGGCGAAGACATTCGCCGCTTCCTCGGCAGTCAATCCCAGTGCAGACTTCAGCAGCTTCTCGCGGTGCGCGTCGTCGATTCGCACCTGCACACTTGGGTTCTTCTCCACCGTTCGAAGCAACTCGCCCAGGATGGCGGCCATCTCCGGCAGACCGGGGAGGGGGAAGTCGACGACCGTGAGGTCCTTTTCGAGGTGCGCCGGAACATTGAGGTTCGGGGAGACGATGACGACCGTCTTGTAGTTGGTCTTGAGGGTGTGCGCCAGATCGCGCAGCCGCCGCACGACGGTGGGGTCCTCCATGAACGGATCGAGATCTCTGAGTATGAAGAGCGTCGGATCGCGCGATTTCTTGGCATCGGCTTCAATGTGTGCCAAGGCGTTGAGCGCCTGCGTGACTCCATCGCAGGAGCTGGAGTCGCCCGACACGACCCCGAACGGTCGGGTTACCGACCATGTGAAGGTCTGCCGCCGCTGTCCGGCGATCTCGCGGAGAATGTCCTCGACGCGCTGTTCTTCCCACGAAACCACGTAGATCAGCGGGTACCGCGCCCGGATCAGTACGTCGAGTTCGGCCTTCGCCTCTGTCTGCGTGTCTGCCATGGTTCCGCACCACCTCTCCGAGGGTGCTCAGACTCACTATTCACCGAAACAACCGCGAATGCCCGCGGGTCACGTGGTCTTGAACCGCAGCACGCGGTGGTTCAGCGAGTCGGCCACAAATACGTCGCCATGCAGGCCCACACAGAGCCCCTGGGGAGCCCTTAGCGGGGTCAGCCCGGGGGAGCGCAGTCGGATCTCCGCCAGCCAGTTCCCGTCGGCGTCGCACTCAACCAATCGGTTGTTAGCAGTATCGCTCACGAGTACCGTGTTGCGCGCAGTCACCGCGACACCTGAGGGCTGGTCGAGCCTCCCAACTGCGCTCTGCTCGCCCGAGGTGGACCACAGGAGGGCGCCGGTTGCGCTCAGTTTCACCAACCGGTTGTTCAGGCTGTCCGCAACGTACAGGTGACCTTCGGAGTCGACGCCCACGGCCTGCGGCTTGTGGAGACCGAGCGTATCGCTGCCGCTCTTGCCGATGACCGACAGGAACTTCCCTGTGCTATGGAACTGCTGAATCCTGCTGTTGCCCGTATCGGCAACGGTGAGGTTGTTGTAGCGGTCCATTGCCAGCCCGCAGGGGCTGTTCAGGTACCCCAACTGCTGGCCGCGCCGGCCGAACGCATGGAGGAAGAGCCCGCTGGGGTTGAAATGCTGGAGCCGATGGTTCCCCTGCTCCAAGACGAACAAGTGGAACCGATTGTCGACCGCCACCCCCACAGGACTGCGGAACTGCCCCCCCTGTTCCCCGGGGACGCCGAGTTGACTCACGGCGCCGTCGGGGCTGATCTTCTGCACGCGGTGATTGTAGCGATCGGCGACGTAGAGGCAGCCTGAGGCGTCCACCGCAACGGCGGCTGGTGAGTTGAATTCGCCCAAGGCGACTCCATGTGAGCCCACGATTTCTACCAGCCGGTAGCTCGCCGACGACGGGCTCTCGCCGTCAGCGCTGGGGACGGGAGTCGGGGGGGCCTCGCCGATCTCCAGGAAGTCAAACCGATTGCTCCCGCTCAACCCTTTGCTCCCGTCGGTGGGTGCAGCCCGGCGTCGTCAGCGTCCCCCGTCTCGGCCTTGCCGGTTGGTTTCGGCGGGACCTTTGCCTTCCCCTTTGCGGCCGGCTCCGGCTCGCGGTCGACCGGTTGCTTCTCGGGCTTTGGTGGTTCCACGATGATGGTAGCGACGGTGGTGGGGGTTGCAGCGCGAAGGCCCGCCGGAATGATAAGCCGAACGCGGCGGTCCGTCGACTGCCGAAGCCCCGACAAGTCGATCGCCTCGGTCTGTATCTCCCGTGCCTCGCGCAGCAGATCCACGCGGCCCGTGAGCGAAACGGACTGTGGATTGAGGCGGATCGCGACGAGGTTCGCGTCAGCCGCCACGTGGCCGCTGGTGGTGTGCCGGACCGGGACATCAGCCGAGGCCTCCTGCTCCTGGAACTGGAGGGCGACTCTGACTCGTGGCGGCTCCGAGGAGAGACCGGCGATCTCGCGCCTCGAGGCGTCGAGCAGTCGCACCGGGGTGTCCCGGATCGGCGAGGCCGGATCGCCAATATCTACGGTAGCGAGAACCTCCGCGATCCGCGCCAGCAGTCCCTCCCTGCCGCGAACCACTACCTCGCTGGGCGTAACGGTGCGTGCGCCAAGGGTGTATCCCTCCTGTGCGGCCCCGGTCACCTCGACGACCACTCCAAGACGACGGGACGTCAGGCGGTCGAGCTCAAACCGGGCCCGAGGAGGAATGGTGTCGATATGCTGCACACCCACGCTGCCAGACAGCCGGTAGAACACGTCGAAGTTGTGTGTTCCGGGGCCGGCACCCGCGAGGTCGACGTAGGGATCGAGCGTCTCCTTGAGTCGGCGCACCTCCCGAGGCTCCCCTCGGACGACGAACCGCACCTTGGTTGTCCGGGCGACGAGGACCATCCCCTTGGGCAGGTTGCGCACCGCGAGGGGAGCCTCCCACTTCCCGTCGATCGGTCCCTGGCGGCCGCGGGCCGCAGCCCACATGAAGAGCGCCAGCACAACCGCGAGCAGCTTCTCGGTCCAGTTGGCGCGGATCACCTTCATGAGTTGAGCTTCCCCTCCTTTACCGCCGGGGCTGGCTCTTGCCGCGCTTGCTCGTCCCTTCGGAAGATGGTCAGCAGCCGCTCCTTCAGGACCTCGGGTTGGAGGTTGGCTTCGAGTTGCCCGTCGGTGGAGAGCGAGATGCGCCCCGTCTCCTCCGAGACGACGGCCACCACCGCGTCGCTGATTTCTGTCATGCCCAAGGCGGCCCGATGGCGGGTGCCGGTCCCGCTGGGCAAGCGCAGATTCTCGGACAAGGGCAGAATGCACCCAGCCGCGGCCAACTCATCGCCCTGAACAACCAGCGCCCCATCGTGGAGCGGGGCTCCCGGGTGGAAGATCGCGCGGATGAGTTCGGCCGTCACCTGAGCACTGATCTTTGTCCCGGTTTCAACAATGTCTTGCAGCGGGGCTTCCCGCGCGAAGACGATCAGGGCGCCAAAACGGCGGCTGGAGAGCTCCTCAACCGCGTCAACGACCTCGTTGATCGTCACGGTCACCAGGGAGTGTCGGGCCGGCACAAAGCCCAGATGTCGCGCGCCGCCGAGCCGTTCCAGGGCGAGGCGGAGTTCCGGCTGGAAGAGAATCACCAGGGCAATCACGCCCGGGAGCAGCAACTGACCCAAGAGGTAGTGGACTGTGTCCAGCCCTGCCCAGCGGGTTGCCGCGTAGATGACCAGCAGAACCACAAGTCCGCGGAGCACCTGGATGGCCTTCGTGCCACGGACCAGCACCAAGAAGTAGTAGAAGACCACCGACACCAACGCGATGTCGACACAATCAACCCACGTGACGCCCAGGATCGCGCCGAGCATCCTCTCAAGCTGGTACCGGGCTACGTCCAACAGCAGTCCTCCCGACCACGGGCGGTCGCGCTGCCGCAGCGAGCGAAGGCGTGGCGCCTATGCAGAGGGAGAGTGCCGTCAGGACGTGTTCCAGGCTGCCTGCTTGCCGTCATGGAGGGTGCAACTCGTGGTGCAGAAAGGGGTACTCGGGATTCTATAGCGCCATGGCCCGGATGTCAACCACTACAGGTACGTGACAAACAACCAGCCACTGCCCCGAACGTCATTTCCGGCCGGACCCGGGTTGCCCGGGCTTTCCCGTCGCGTTTCCTTGACAAAGGGCCGCCGTGTGCTACAATTCGCCGTTTCCACTGGCACAACTGTGAGGCAAGCGCACTCCCTCAGCTCGCGCAGCGCGAGAGCCGGAAGCTGCCGAAAAGCAGCAGCTTTCTGCGGCAAGCGCGCCGGTGGCACACGACCATAGGTTGGCGTGATCTCCGCCCACCCGCCGAGCGAGGCCTTGCCGGACCCGACTGCACGGGCATTGCGGCCATCCCTCAGCTCGGCCGGGTGGACGATATTCTGGTGGAGGTGGATCTGGAATGTCCATTCGATGGGGAGTTGTAGGTGCGGGCGGCATTGCGAACCGACGGACGATACCGGAGGGCATTCTGCCCGCGGCCAACTCTGAACTCATGGCCGTGATGGACACGAGCGAGCAGGTGGCAATGGCCGTCGGCGAAAAGTACGGTGCCCGCGCCTACGCCAACTCCAGCGAGCTCTATCGCGATCCGGAAGTGGACGCCGTCTATATTGCCATCCCCACGCACCTCCACGCGCACGAGGTGTTCAAGGCAGCCGAGCACGGCAAACACATCCTCTGCGAGAAGCCGATGGCGTTGTCGGTGCAGGAAGCGGAGCGGATGATCGCCATGTGCGCCGAGGCGAAGGTCAAACTCGGGGTGGGCTTCATGATGCGGTTCCACCCGCATCACCTCAAACTCAAGCAACTGATCGACCAGGGCGCGCTGGGAACGCCGGTCATGGGTAGGGCGCAGCTCACCTGCTGGTACCCCGCAATTGAGGGAGCCTGGCGACAGGACCCCAAGCGCGGCGGCGGCGGCAGTTTCGCCGACATGGGGACCCATTGCCTGGACGTCCTCGAGTTGCTCCTGGGCAAGGTCACCGAGGTCTGCTGCTACGCCGAGAACCTCGTCCAGGACTACTTGGTCGAAGACTCCTCGGTGGTGATGACGCGTCACGCCTCCGGGGCCATCGGCATGGTCGACAACCATTTCAACATTCCGGACGCAGCCAGCCTCAACGTGCTCGAGATCCACGGCAGTCGCGGCACAGTGCTGTGCACCGGAACCATCGGCCAGGACTCGTCCGGGAACATGATCGCCCGCCTCGAAGAGGAGCCCGGCGAGTACGACGCCCAGCAGCAGCGCGAGGAAGACGAGGACGACATCACCGCCAAAGTCCTCTTCCCCGAGCATCAGCAGAACATCTACCAAGCCGAGATCGAAGCCTTCGCCGCCGCCATCGACACCAACTCCCCGCCACCGGTCAGCGGCGAAGACGGCCTCTGGAGCATGAAGGTGATGGAGGCTGTGTACCGCTCGGCGCGCTCACGCCAGGTCGTGGACCTCGACGAGGGCTAACCGCCTTCGGCGGACCATTTTCGAGTTTAGATTTCAGATTGCGGATCTACGATCTGTCGGCACTGTGGAAGATAGGCGACAGCCGGTGGCCCTATCCGTTGCCGCCCTGAATCCGTTGGGAACCAGCGCCCGGCCGGAAGGAGCAGCGGTTTGAGCTTGAAGATCTCGTTCCTTGGAGCTGCCCGAGAGGTCACCGGGTCCTGCCATCTCCTGGAGGTCGAGGGCACCAGGATCCTCTTGGATTGCGGGATGTACCAGGGCGGCTCGGAGCGGCACGAACGCAACCGACAGCCCTTTGCGTTCGACCCCACGCAGATCGACTACTGCCTCCTCAGCCATGCGCACATCGACCATTGCGGGCGGCTGCCTCTGCTCAAGCGGGCGGGCTTCACCGGTCCGGTCATTACCACGGCCGCCACCGTCGAACTGTGCCAGATCCTCCTTCCCGACAGCGCGCATATCCAGGAAGAAGACGCCCACTGGAAGATCAAGCGGCTGCGAAAAGAAGGCAAGGACGCCTCGTGGGTTCAGCCGCTGTACACCGTCGCTGAAGCCGAAGAGGCGCTGACGCTCTTCGAGTCCGTCCCCTACGACCAGCGCGTGCCGCTGAAGAACGGGCTTGCCGTCACCTTCCGTGATGCTGGGCACATCCTCGGCTCGTCCATTGTCGACCTCGAACTCCCTTCGTCGCGCGGGATTCACCGGTTTGTGTTCACCGGCGACCTCGGCGGAACGAATGCACGCCTCCTGCACGACCCCAGCACGGTTGCCTGCCCGGACGCATTGATGATGGAGACGACGTACGGGAACCGCGTTCGGGACACCGGCGAGGACGTTACCCAGGCACTCGAAGATATCATCACCGCCACCCACGCCCGCGGCGGCAACGTCGTGATTCCGTCCTTCGCCGTCGGCCGCACCCAGGAGCTGCTGGCGCGCCTGAACGACCTCGTGGAGCACGACCGGGTCCCCTCCCTACCCGTCTACGTCGACAGCCCCATGGCCGTCGCCGCCACCAAGGTCTTCCGGCGACACGACGAGGCATTCTCGCCGGAGATGCACGCCCTGATCGGCGCCGGCGACGACCCGCTCACGTTCCCCGGCCTGGAGCTGACTCGGTCCGTGGACGAATCGAAGCAGATCAATGCTTCGACTCAGCCGGCAGTGATCATCTCCGCCAGCGGCATGTGCGACGCCGGCCGCATCAAGCACCACCTCGTCCACAACCTTGGGCGCCGCGAGTCCACCATTCTGTTCGCCGGGTACCAGGCGCGTGCCACGCTGGGGTATCGTCTCCAACAGGGCGAGAACCACGTCCGGATCTTCGGCGAGATGCACTCCGTGAGCGCCCGGGTGAGGACGCTCCACGGGCTTTCGGCGCACGCGGATCGCGAAGGTCTGCTGAACTGGTTTTCTGCGCTGGGTGGGTGCCCGGAGCACACCTTCCTGGTCCACGGCGAGGAGCAGGCCTCGCTCGACTTCCAGGACACGTTGAGGGATCGTTGCGGCGGCCAGAGCCTCGTGCCAAGCCTGGGCGAGGTCGTGAAACTCAAGTGGTAGAAGGGCAACCGGGGCCTCTGCACTGTCCGGGTGCGGCAATCACACCTCAGACGACAGCCCCCGGAGGTGCCGCTGTTCCGAGAGCAGGATTGTCGGCTCTTCGAGCCCGTCGGCCACCCAATCGAGGGTCTCCTGGGCGGCTCGCGCAAGTGACTCTGCGCGCTGCCGATGCTCCGTCTGGCGGTCGGACGAGGCGCGGAGGAAATCGACAAGGCTTGTCCCTGAGAGACCGTTGACGGCAACGTCGACCAGTTCCCCCTCCGCCCCAATCGCCTCCATCAGCCACCGCACCTTCTGGCTGCCGATCTCCCAGCCGACGATGGGCACGCCCTGCGCGGCACCGACCACCAGCGGATGGAGCCGACACCCCACCACCCCTTCGCAGTTGCGCAGCACGGAGAGCATGTGGTCGTAACCGAAGAGGCTGTATGCGCCGGGGAGCAGGTCCTCGAAGTGAGCCGCGTCGTCAGTCTCGCACCAGACGGCGAGGAGCTCGTACTGCTCGCCCAACTCCCGGCAGATTGCCGGCAGCTCTGCTGCCACCTCGGGGAAGCGCTCGATCAGATGCCGCGACAGCGCTAAGACGAGCCGTCCCTCCTGTTTGGGGTACGCCGCGGGCATGAGGAGACACGGGTCGCCGCCCAGCGTCAGCTTCTCCTTAGGGATGAGACCGCGGAGCACTTCGACCTCGCCGGGGAATCGGTGGAACACCCGCGTAGCGCCCGCGGCAAGCCGTGAAACCCTCTCGCGACCTTCGTCCGTTTGCAGCCAGTCGGGGTCCTGCACGCCTCCCCAGATAACCAGCGGGACTTCCAGCTCATCGAGGCGTGTGAGGTTCAGCGCCAGCATCCGGTCGTTGAAGAAGACGGACCCACCCAACACCAGCACCAAGTCGCACTCGTTCCCAATCTCCACCCAGTCGTGCTTGTGGAGCTGGAAGTACCCCGGCACAGGGTGGATGCTGACGCCGGTCATGCGCACGACTTCGAGCTGCGGCACGCGCGATCCCAACGCCGCGCTCACGACCTCGTGGACCATCCGGTCGCCGAAGTTCTCAAGGTGACCGGCGTCGTAGATCAGCATTCGCGGCATCGTAACCTCCCGTAGGATAAAGCTCCAGCTTTGTCCCGTGTCCTTCTCACCCCGACTTCCGAGAGCACCCCGGTCAAGGGCGACAAAGCGCGCGCCCGCAGGGCGCGAGGAGCTTTATCCTACGGGACGTGCGACAGGTCGCCTGACCTGTCGACAGGTCGGGCGACCTGTCCTACCTATGCCACTCAACTGAGCAGCGTCATGTACCGGTCGAGCATCTCCTCGGCCGACAGATGCTGCCGGAGCACGACGCGCGCGCCATCCGCCAGGGTCTCCCCGAGCGCTGGGTCCTCCAGCAGCAACCGGACCTCCTCGGCAATCGACTCCCCAGTCTTCTCGATGAACAGAATGCTCTCACCGTCGCGGAACAGCCTCGGCACGTCGGTGACGGGCGTGCACAGCACCGGCACGCCCGCTGCCATGGCTTCCATGACGGCGTAGGGCACGGAGCCTTCGATGTCGGTCGGCAGCGCGAAGGCATCAAGGCTGCGCAAGTAGGGGGCTACATCCGGCGTGGCGTCCACCATGCGGAAACGACCCTCGAGTCCCAGTTCCCGAGCACGCGCCTTGCAGAGGTCGACATGCGGGCCCCAGCCGACGAAGAGCACCTTCACTTGCTCCGGCAGCAGCGCCGCAGCTTCGAGGAGGAGCAGCAGATTCTTCCCCTCGTCGATCCGCCCCACGTTGCCCAAGACGAAGTCGTGGGGGCCGTACCCCAGCTCGCTGCGGGCGGAAAGGGTTTCCTCGAATCTCTCCAACTCCACGCCGTTGGGCACGACGAGCAGGCGGTCGGGGTCCACCGAGGTGCGCGAGCGCAGCACTTCGCGCACCGTCTCGGAGACGCACACGAACCGGTCGATCAGGAAGCTCATGCTATGCGACGTGAGGTCGGCTTCGTGCCCGAACTGCGTGTGGATGATCGCCAGCAACCGGTCGGGCCGATGCTCGCAGCGGTACAGCGCGTCCAACGTGAGGCAGTTGTTGTAGAAGGCGATTGCCTTCGGCCGGGTGCCGTCGAGATGGGCGGCGAGCTTGCGGGCGCGGGTGCGGAGGTCCCCGTCCAGGTTCAGGACGGGCCAGCGGTCGAACACTCCGTCGAAGGGCCGGCTCTCTTCGGGATAGGTGACCACCAAGTCAATCTCGAACTCCGGGTGAAGCCCTTCGCACAGGTACTGCAAGTGTCGCTCGCCGCCGGCGGGCTTGAGCCAGGGCACCACGAAGGTCAGGTGCGGCCGCGCTCTGGGCGGGCGGTGCAACTGCCCCCGGTTGACCGGCACTGTGCGGACCTCCGCCTCGCCCGGCCTCACGGCCTGCACCGCCTTCCAGACTGCGGCCGCACGAATCGCCTTCACGCACGCGAGGTACCGGTCGGTTCCCGCGCATACCGGCACCCCGTCGAAGTCGCCGCACGGGATGCAGTCCAGCCCTGTGGGGCGCAGGGCGACGTACCCGCGTCCGCGCGCCAACCGCGACAACGGCTCGATGTGGGTGAACAGCCCCACCGCCGGGACGCCGAGTGAGAGGGCTGCGTACAGCAGACCGCTGTCGACGCCGACAAACCGGTCGCACAAGCTCACGAGTGCGAGGGCTTCCGCAACGCTCGTCGTGCCGTCGAACCGGAGCAGGTTGGGGCGGTCGGGGATCTCGTGGACCCGGGCGCTGTCCAGCAGAAGGACCCGGTACGCTTCGGTCGCCAACGACAGGAACCCCTCGGCATATTCCACCGGCCAGCTTCTGTCGGGATTGCGGCGCACGCAGAACGGCGCGAACGCAAGCAGCGGCAGCGTTGGGTCGCTGCCCAATCGCGCCGTCTCCGCCTCGATCCGGCGCGCCAACTCGTCCCGTAGCGCGCCGGGGACGTCGGCCAGCTCCACCAATCCACCCAGCTCCGACGCGTATGGCGAGTCCTGACCGGGTCGCGACAGCAGCCCGGCCTTCGCTGCCATCACTTCCACCCGGTCGACGCCGTCCATCGTGTCAATGTCCTGCAGGTCGGCTCGCAGGTCGTAGAACCTGCCCGGTCTGTGAGTGTGCACCTCCCGCAGCAATGGACCAGCGAGGCCCAATTCCGCATTCCGAGTTCCGCATTCCGCATTGTGGCGCGAGAACCACCGCACCCACTCGACATGTTCCGGCGAAGTGACGAAGTCGAGGGCGGCGTCCGGGTTGAGCCGCTTCAGCGCCTGGGCGACGGTGAGCGCAAAGAGCACGTCACCCAGACCGCCGTGACGCTCCAACAGCACCGACTTGGCGCGGGTCACGAGGCTGTGCCGGGCCACCTCTTCACTCAGCCGGCGGCTGCGCAAGGCTCGGCGCTCCAGCCCGCGGCGCAGGAGTCGCGCCACGTCGCTCCGCAGCTCCTCGTAGGTGATTGCGTTAATGCACTGCTGGTTCGTCGTGCACTTGCCGCCGTAGCCGCAGGGCCACTCGACGCACAACTCGGCCTTGGCTTTGGCGACGACGTTGGCGTAGTGCGAGACGCGCACCAGCGGATGGATCTCCGAGAAGAAGGCGAGCTGCGGGGTCTCGAAGGCGGCGGCGAGGTGCATCGGCCCGGTGTCGAAGGTGACCACCAAGTCGAGTTGCGCCAGCAGCGCGCCCAGTTCGGTCAGGTCCTGCTTCCCGCACAGGTCGGTGACACGGGGATGAGCCGGCAGGTCCATCCGCCGGCGCCGGTCGTCGTTGCCGTCGATCAGGAAGACGTGAGCCTTCGGGCGATCCTGGAGCAGCTCGCGAACCAGCGCGGCAGACGCCTCCGGGCTGCGCGACCGGAACGGGCTGGCGGAGGACAGCACGAGGCCGATCCGTTCGGCATCCTCCGCAACGCCCCACGCCCGCAGGCTGCGCTCCCTCGCCCGGCGTTCGTCGGCCGTGACCACGTAGACCGGTCGGCGGATCTTGGGCGTGTAGCCCACGATCTCGGCGATGAGGTCCAGCCGTTCCTTGTGTCCTTCCCCCGGCACAAAATCGAACTTCTCGCGCCCGTCGAAGTCGATCTCCCGGTCGTAGTCGCCGGCGCGGACCTGAAGCGGCGTGACCACACGGTCCACGCAGGGGCTGTGCTCCGGCAGCGCGAAGTAGCGCTCAGCCGTCGAGAAGGTGATCTGGCAATTGGGGTTCTGATCCTTCAGGGCCTGGCAGGCAGTCAGCGTAAGCAGGATATCGCCCATCCCGATCTCCCGATG
>Ga0210049_1001916_pt1 | contig 19537 bp, 20 predicted proteins | sample CryGeyCG2014_300_2_FD_183964 | JGI IMG/M metagenome (GOLD analysis project Ga0210049, IMG submission 183964) | Groundwater microbial communities from aquifer - Crystal Geyser CG06_land_8/20/14_3.00 (SPAdes) (version 2) | ecosystem: Environmental > Aquatic > Deep subsurface > Groundwater | place... | reverse complement strand
AAAAATCTGTAGTTCTGGGAACAACCGGTTTTAATAATGCGCAGGTGGAAGAAATAAAAAGGACAGTAAAAGAAATTCCCTGTGTTTTTTCACCGAATATGTCAGTAGGTGTAAATTTGTTGTTCAAGATTGCCAGGGAAATAGCACCAATTTTAAAAGACTATGACATTGAAATAATTGAGGCACATCATAACTTGAAAAAAGATGCACCAAGTGGCACAGCATTGAAAATCGCACAAATTATTTCTGAAACTCTGGGTTTGAATTTGGATAAGGACGGAGTTTATGGAAGGAAAGGGTTTACCGGCGAAAGAAAAAAAGGAGAAATTGGAATACATTCTGTTCGTGGTGGAGACATTGCTGGAGACCATACTGTAATTTTTGCAGGACAGGGTGAGAGATTGGAGTTGACACACCGCGCTTCAAACCGTGATGCTTTCGCACTCGGTGCAATCAAAGCAATACGATTCATAGTAAATGCAAAACCCGGACTTTATAATATGGAAGATGTTTTATTATTTCCCATTCTGGATGGACAGACAAAGTAATGTTAAATTATTTTTGAGTTATATTGAATTGGCCGCCACAAAGCAAAATTAAAGGAGGAATGGTTGGGGATTCCTGTCTTTATTTCCTTTAAAACCTCAGAGTTCGGAATAACAAACAAAAGAGTTTTGTTTAAGATTGGTTTTATCAGAAGAAACTCTCTGGAAATTCTTCTAACAAAAATTGAAGGAATTCAAGTCAATCAAGGGATCCTTGGAAGAATATTGAACTATGGAACAATAATAGTTAGGGGGACTGGTGGAACAGGTAGTCCTTTTCGTAAAATTGAGGCTCCTTTGGAATTCAGGAAGAAAGTTCAGGAACAAATTGCTTCAATACAACAATGGCTATAAAGAAATTTAATTATGGATAGAAGACAAGATGAAGAAAAAAAATGAACTTTGGGAAAAGGTGAAAAGAGATTTTCCAAAAGACCCTGCGCTTCAGGAGGTCCATTATGCTCGGTTGAGAATTCAGGAGGAAGTGAAAGGAATGACACCAAAAGGATATGTTAAATATATTAAAGAGAAAGCAAAAAAAGTTTTGGGGGGTTAAATGAAAACTGCAGATTATGTATTAAAGGAAGTAAAGGAAAAGGGGATAAGATTCATCCGCCTCTGGTTTACAGATATATTAGGGCAGTTGAAATCCTTTGCAATTACTCAAGCCGAACTTGAAATGGCGTTTAAAGAAGGAATGGGTTTTGATGGTTCATCAATTGAGGGATTTGCTCGCATTGATGAAAGTGATATGATTGCAAAGCCCGACCCATCTACTTTTCAATTGATTCCCTGGATGCCTGCTGACAAACCCGAGGCAAGAATGTTCTGTGATATACTGAATCCTGACGGCACACCCTACGATGGAGACCCAAGGTATGTATTGAAACGAAACCTGAAGGAACTGAACAAGAAAGGATTCGCCTATATACTTGGGCCAGAACTGGAATATTTCTACTTCAAGGATAGTCAGGATCCATCTATCCTTGACGAGGGTACTTATTTTGATTTGACCACTCTGGATGCCGGCAGTGATTTACGCCGCGATACAGTATCAACTTTAGAGGCAATGGGAATTAGTGTTGAACTCAGCCATCATGAGGTTGCTCCAAGCCAGCATGAGATTGACTTAAGATATGCGGATGCCCTAACAATGGCTGATAATGTGATGACATACAGAATGGTAGTTAAAGAAATAGCAATGCAATATGGTTTCTATGCATCTTTTATGCCCAAACCCATTGCAGATGTTAATGGAAGTGGAATGCATGTCCATCAATCCCTTTTTAAAAGTGGAGAAAACGCATTTTTTGATTCGAGGGATAAGTACCATCTTTCAAAAGTAGCAAAGGGATTTATTGCAGGGTTGCTAAAGCATGCAGCAGAGATTACTTCGGTCACAAATCAATGGGTTAATTCATATAAGAGATTGGTGCCGGGATATGAGGCGCCTGTGTACATTTCCTGGGCGCAGCGCAACCGTTCCACTTTAATAAGAATTCCAATGTATAAACCCACAAAGGAAAAGGCAACCAGGATTGAATTTCGCAGTCCTGACCCTGCGTGCAATCCATACCTCGCTTTTTCAGTTATGCTTGTAGCAGGAATGGAAGGTATCGAGAAGGATTATGAGCTTCCTGCGCCCACTGAAAAAGATGTATATAAAATGGACGAAAAAGAAAGAAAAAAACTTGGCATTGAATCTCTTCCTGGAAGTCTCATTGAAACAGTCTTGCTTACTGAGAAGAGTGAACTCGTTCGCAAAGCACTTGGAGAGCATGTATTTTCTCATTTCATTGAGAATAGAAAGATTGAATGGGACCAATATAGAAAGCATGTTACTTCATATGAGATAAAGAAGTACCTGCCGATTCTGTAGAAAAAAGGGAACGCTTCAGTAGGAGCATTCCCATTTTATGGAGGTGAAATTGTCTGATTACGATGCAATAATTATTGGTGGTGGGCCAGGAGGATACACCTGCGCAATCAGAATCACGCAACTTGGAGGAAAAGCCTGTCTGATTGAAGAGGATAAGCTGGGAGGAACCTGTCTTAATCGGGGGTGTATTCCCACAAAAGCCCTTCTTGCAAGTGCTGGTTTGTTTTTTAGAATTAAGAAAGCAAAGGATTTCGGAGTAAATGTAGATAATTATTCAGCAGATTTTTTAGCAATGATGCAGAGAAAGGATAAAGTCGTTACCCGCCTGCGGATGGGTGTGGAATATTTACTGAAGAATAATGGTGTTGAAATAATCAGAGGCAGGGGAAAAATTGTGGGGGAAAAAGCTGTTGAAGTTATAAATAACGAACAACGAGTAACGATAAACGGTAAAAATCTAATTATTGCAACGGGTTCAAAACCGATGAAAATTCCAGGGATAGATTGCGATGGCATCAACATAGTAACCAGCGACGAAATACTTACACTTACAAATTTGCCCGCAAGTCTTTTGATTATTGGTGGAGGAGTAATCGGTTGTGAATTCGCCTGCATCTTTTCAGAGATTGGAACAAAGGTGACCATTGTGGAGATGTTGCCACAGATTCTGCCCACAGAAGATGAAGAGATTGCAAAGACCTTAAGGGGGATTCTGGAAAAACGTGGAATAAAAATATATACTGAAACGAAAGTAGAAAAAGCAGACAGTCGGGTACCCACTGAAGGTGGGTGCAATAAAGTATCCAGTAAATTATCAAACGGAGAAACACTGCAAACTGAAAAAGTACTGGTATGCACAGGAAGGCTACCAAACAGTGAAGGGCTGGGATTAGAGGAAATAGGTGTCAGGTTAGAAAAGAATAGAGTGGTGGTTGATGACAAGATGCGCACAAATATCGATGGGGTGCATGCTATAGGAGATGTGGTCGGAGGCATTTTGCTTGCCCATGTGGCAATGTCCGAGGCAGTTTGTGCGGCTGAAAACATAATGGGCGAAGATGCTAAGATGGACTATACTGCAGTGCCGGGTTGTATTTTCACTTTTCCTGAGATTGGTTCAGTTGGTTTTACCCAGAAGAAAGCCATGGAATCAGGTATGGAAATTGTTATTGGTAAATTTCCATTTACAGCAAGCGGAAAGGCACTGGCTACAGGTGAGGCAGAAGGATTTGTTAAAGTAATTTCAGATAAATCTGGAAAAGTCCTCGGAGTTCATATAATCGGTCCTGAGGCGACAAATCTCATTGCAGAGGCGACACTGTGTATCCGCAATAGCATTGGCATAGACGGAATAGCAAGAACAATTCATGCACATCCTACATTGCCGGAGGCAGTTCTTGAGGCGACACTCGATGTAAAAGGCGAAGCAATCCACATACCCAAAAAGAAATTGTAGTGGCAGACCTTGGTCTGCAATTTAGGCGAGTAAACTCGCCCACTACAAGTAGTGGCAGACCTTGGTCTGCTTTAATGCTGAGGAGCTCAAAATGAATTTTTTAAAAGGTTTTCAAAAGATTATCGGGGAAATTTTAAAAAAGATACCGATTCCAAAAGGAATAGCATGGATGTTAATTCTTTTAGTTATCTATGTGATTTACAGAATTCTAACGCATTTGATTGAAAGAGCATTGCTCAAGACATTCCATGAGGATACTCACAAGTTAAAAATACCGCTTAGAATCTGGAGGATATTTTTCTGGGCGATAGCAATCATACTTTTTCTTGCAGGCACTGGCGGGAATCTTGCTACACTTGGACTTTCTGCCGCACTCATAGGAATGGTCTTAGGATGGTCATTGCAGCGTCCTGTGACTGGTATTGCTGCCTGGCTTTTAGTTACGATTATGAAGCCATTTAAAATTGGAGACCGTGTCATAATTGCTGGTATTATTGGAGATGTAAAAAATATCGGGCTAATGTATGTTACAATGGAACAGGTTGGAGGAACAATCGGTGGTGAGGAAAAATCAGGGCGCGCAGTACTGATACCTACTGCTGTTCTCTTCGACAATGTAATAATGAACTACACAATGAGAGAAGAGGTTGAAGAGTCTAAATACATTCTTGATGAAATTATAGTCAGGATTGCTCATGATTCTAAATGGGATGTGGCTGAAAAAATATTGATAGATGCGGCGTATGAAGTTACAAAAGACATTATCAAAGAAACCAGAAGGCAACCATTTATTCGCGCTGACTTTATTGATTGGGGAATTTATATGAGGTTACGATATTACGCCCGACCAGTTGATAGACAGGAGATTTCTACAAATATTACCAAGATTATATGCCGTGAATTTGCGAAATCAGAGGAAGTTAGATTTGCCTATCCTCACTCAGAAGCCGAAATTACATATACTGCCAGGGGTGGGGAACAACTGCCTTTTCATCCCCAACCTCAGAAATGAATAACTGTGAAGTTATTGATCCTGGATTGACCAATTACAAAGAAGCCAGAGATTTGCAGAAAAAAATTGTTCAGGAAAGATTGTGCAAGAAAATTCCGGATACTCTTATCCTATGCGAACATTATCCGGTGATAACTCTGGGGCGTAAAGGCAAAAGAAAAGATTTACTTGTTTCAGAAGAGTTCTTAAATAAAAATGGGATAGAGATTTATCCTGTAGAGAGAGGAGGAGAAGCTACTTATCACGGTCCGGGACAATTAGTGGGTTATCCAATTTTTGACCTCAGGTATCACGGGATGGACCTTCATAAATTCTTAAGAAAAATTGAAGAAGTGATTATTCGCACTCTCTCTGAAATTGGAATTGAAAGTTGCAGGCGTAAAGGATGGACGGGCGTCTGGATTTATAGAAATAATGAATTTGAAAAAATTGCTTTCATTGGAATTGGGGTTAGTAAATGGGTTACATTTCATGGTTTTTCTTTGAATGTCAATTGCGATTTGACTCCTTTCTCCTGGATTGTGCCTTGTGGATTAAAGGGAGCACATGTTGCCTCTGTAAAAAAAGTCATGAGTTTAGTGGAGCACTGCAGTGTTCGAGAAATAAAGCCAAAAATAATTAAAAATTTCAGGAAAGTTTTTGATTTTGATTATGAGAAAAAGATTACCAGAGTGGCTTAAAAAAAGGGTGGCGTTTGGTTCTGTAGCAACTGAACGAATTCTTTCAAAATTAGACCTCAATACAGTTTGCGTAAGTGCGCACTGTCCCAATCGGGGTGAATGTTTTTCAAAAGGTGAAGCAACATTTATGATATTAGGCAATGTCTGCACCCGCAACTGCAGATTCTGTGCAGTACAAAAAGGAACACCTCCAGCAATCGACATTGACGAACCAGATCGGATAGTTCGCGCAATCAGGGAAATGGGATTGAAATATGCTGTCATTACTTCTGTCACAAGAGATGACCTCAGCGATGGGGGGGCTGGACAGTTTATTGAAGTTACCAGAAAACTAAGGGATGAATTCAATGGAAGCATTGGTATTGAACTACTCATTCCTGACCTTGGTGGCAACTGGGAGGCATTGAGGTTGATTGTCCAGGAGGACATAACAGTTCTCAATCATAACCTGGAAACTGCAGAGAGATTATATCCTGTAGTCCGACCTCAGGCAAATTACCACAGGTCGCTTGAACTTTTAAGAATATCCAAAGAAGAAAACCCACTCCTGTTGACAAAGTCTGGCTTAATGCTTGGACTTGGGGAAACAACTGAAGAGGTAATAAAGATAATGGAGGACCTGCGGGAAGTCTGCTGCAACTTCCTTACGCTGGGACAATATTTACAACCAGGGTCTGCGCAACTTGAAGTAACAGAATTTATTAGCCCGGGAAAATTTGAAGAATACAGGCAGGAAGCTATTAAAATGGGATTTCACGACGTTGCCAGTGGTCCATTCGTTCGCAGTTCGTACAACGCAAGCCAAATGATTAAAGATGTAGAATAAAATGATTGAGTGCAGTGAAAAATTAAAAAATCTTCCGCCATATATTTTTGCGCGGATTAAGAAACTAAAAGACGAGGTCAGACTATGCGGAACAGATGTAATTGACCTTGATATGGGAAATCCAGACAAGCCCACACCTTCCCATATTGTAGAACGGCTTTGTGATACAGTAAGAAATCATCCTGATACCCACCGCTATCCTCAGGCAAAAGGTATGCCGAAATTGCGAAAGGTGATTTCCGAATGGTACAAAGAGCGGTTTAATGTTGATTTAGACCCTGATAAGCAAGTTTTAGTATTGGTGGGTTCCAAAGAAGGAATTTGCCATTTGGCAATGGCTTATCTTAATCCCGGGGATATTGCTTTAGTGCCTGACCCTACATACCCGGTTCATTTTAACGGAGTTTATCTTGCAGGTGGCGAAGTTTACAGTATGCCATTGTTAGAAAAGAATAATTACATTCCCAAGATTGGTGCAATTCCGGATGAAGTTAGTAAAAAGGCGAAAATCTTATTTATCTGTTATCCTCATAATCCAACAACTGCTGTTGTTGAGGATACCAATTTTTTCAGTGAAGTGGTGGAATTTGCAAAGAAATACAATCTTATCGTTGTCCATGACTTTGCCTATTCAGAGATTGTATTTGACGGCTATGATGCTCCAAGTTTTCTTCAGACGCCGGGTGCAATAGATGTAGGAGTGGAATTTCATTCCTTTTCTAAAACATACAATATGGCTGGCTGGCGCATAGGATTTGTTGTGGGAAATTCATCCATTATTTCAAACCTTGAGAAATTTAAATCTTTCGTAGATTACGGTGTTTCTACCGCAATTCAACTATGTGGAGTATCCGCACTGACAGGTCCACAGGATTGCGTTGATGAGATAAGGCAGGTATACCAGAAGCGCAGGAATATAATGGTGGAGGGAATGGCAAAACTTGGATGGGAAATTAAGAAGCCGAAGGCAACTATGTATCTCTGGGCGCCATTGCCGCAGAAATACAGGCATATGTCCTCAATGCAGTTTTGTGAGTTTCTTCTAAGGGAGACAGGTATTGCAATTTCTCCAGGTAGTGGTTTTGGAAAATATGGTGAGGGATACTTGCGTATAGCCCTGGTCACCCATAATAATCGATTTCACGATGCACTTTTACGTTTCAAAAAAATTCTACAGTGATCGTGATATTGTATCAAACCTGAAGGTTTGAGTTACAATTCTTTTCGTAACTCAGGACTTTAGTCCTGATATTGTATCAAACCTGAAGGTTTGAGTTACAATTCTTTTTGTAACTCAGGACTTTAGTCCTGATATCAGAACTAAAGTTCTTAAGTTGCTCCTCAATATGAATAAAAAAATTATTAATTTAGGTATTGTTGGTTTTGGTACTGTCGGTATGGGTGTTGTGAAGATTTTGCAGCATTCACCTGCGATGTTCACTGAGAAAACAGGCTTACGACCCATTATCAGAAAGATAGTTGACATAGATAAAAAGCGTCACCGAGATGTTAGGATCCCTGCCTGGATTTTAAGCAAGAATGTGCAGGATGTACTTGACGATTCTGAAATCAATGTGGTGATTGAACTTACAGGGAATGAATCTGCAGCAAGAAAGATTTTACTGGATGCACTTTCAAGGAAAAAGAATGTTATTACAGCTAATAAATCAGCTCTCGCTAAATATTGGGATGAGATTTTTGCCGCGGCGAGAAAAAACGGCGTTGAAGTTTACTATGAATCAGCTGTGTGTGCTGGGTTACCAATTATTCAGGTTCTCCAACAGGGTCTTGCTGCAAATCGTATTTCCAGGATTTTTGGAATAGTAAATGGTACGACAAATTATATACTTACGAGGATGGACAGAGATGATTATAGTTTTAAGGATGCCCTCGTGGAGGCTCAGAAAAAAGGATTTGCTGAGTCAAATCCTACCCTGGATATCAATGGTTATGATAGTCTTCACAAGATTGTCATACTTTCTTCACTTGCTTTCGGAAAGAGGGTGAAGATTGAAGATGTATATGTGGAAGGCATAGATAAAATAGAAGTCAGCGATATAAAGAATGGTGCTGAACTTGGTTATGTTCTCAAATTGCTTGCCATTGCAAAAGAAGAAGTGAATAAAGAAATTGAAGTCAGGGTTCACCCAACATTTTTACCAAAGGGTCATGTGCTATCATCTGTAGAAGAAGAGTATAACGCCGTATATATTGTGGGCGACCTTACAGGCCCGATAGTCCTGTATGGACGAGGTGCAGGACAGATGTCCGCGGCAAGCGCTGTAATAGGAGACCTGATTTATTTGGGGCGCAGATTTGTGTCCGGGATGAGCGGGAGGGTGGACAATATATGGGAGGAGAAACACTCTGATTTAAAGATTAAGGGGATAAACGAGATCAGGGCTGAGTACTATCTTCGTTTTTCTGTGGTCGATTCACCAGGAGTGCTTGCAAAAATTTCGAACATACTTGGTATGAATGATATCAGCATTGCACAGGTGATTCAAAAAAGCAGGTTCAGTGGAAGTGTAGTTCCTGTAGTGATGATGACACATGAGGCAGTTGAAAAAAATGTGCAGCGCGCACTAAAATTAATTGACCATCTGGATATTGTTAAGGCAAAAACAGTCCTTATCAGGGTAATAGGTGTCAGGTCTTGACAAATGACAAATGACAAGACCTGACACCTTCTATTAGAGAGGAAAAATTAATGCGTTGGAAAGGGGTGATTGAAAATTATTGGAAATATTTACCAGTAAACAAGAAAACGCCAGTAGTTACTTTACTGGAAGGAAATACCCCTCTCATTGAGGCAAAAAACATTTCCAAATATCTTTGTAGTGGCAGAGTTTACTCTGCAAATAGGTCGAGCAATCTCGACCACCACAATTTTAAAATCTATCTTAAATACGAGGGTCTTAATCCAACTGGTTCATTCAAGGACCGCGGAATGACTTTAGCAATCTCTAAGGCAAAGGAAGAAGGTTTTAAGGCGGTCATCTGCGCTTCAACTGGTAATACATCTGCTTCTGCAGCTGCTTATGCAGCGCGTGCTGGATTGAAATGCATAGTTCTGATACCAAAGGGTTCTACAGCGCTGGGAAAACTTTCGCAGGCACTCATCCATGGCGCACAGGTTATTGCAGTAAATGGAAATTTTGACCAGGCATTGGAAGTTGTCAGAGAAATTACAGAGAAATATCCTGTTGCACTCGTAAATTCTATTAACCCATATAGAATTGAGGGACAGAAGACTGCTTCTTTTGAAATATGTGATGTTCTTGGAAGAGCGCCTGATTTTCAAGTGATGCCCGTCGGAAATGCTGGCAATATCACCGCATACTGGAAAGGGTATAAAGAATATAAAAAAGTAGGAAAAATCAAGAATTTGCCAGGGATGTGCGGATTTCAGGCAAGCGGTGCTGCACCGATTGTAAAAGGGCATCCAATAAAGAATCCCAGGACTGTTGCTACTGCTATTAAAATTGGAAATCCGGCGAGTTGGAAATTTGCCAAACAAGCAAGAGATGAATCTGGCGGTCTGATTGATACTGTAACTGATGCAGAAATTATCCGCGCCTATAAATTGCTTGCAACTCTTGAAGGAGTTTTTGCTGAGCCGGCTTCAGCCGCTTCTATCGCCGGCCTCATCAAGCTGTGTAAAAAAGGATATTTTGCCATCGCTCGCCACGACGACAGGGAAGGGTGTATCAAATCATCCAATTGTCTAATTGTGGTCTGCATTCTTACCGGCCATGGTCTCAAAGACCCGGATAGAGCAATCGCTTCAGTGAAAGCACCGATTGTAGTTGAACCTGAAATTGATAAGGTAATGAAAGTGATTAAGATATAACTGGGGCGGTTAGCTCAGTTGGTTAGAGCGCTACGCTCACATCGTAGAGGTCATCGGTTCGAATCCGGTACCGCCCACATCCATGGTGTCAGGTCTTGCGATGTGCTTTAAGATTCTTCCTGGTTTATTTGAGCAAGTTATCAAAATGCGGGACCGTCGTTCAGTGGTCTAGGACACTGCCCTGTCAAGGCAGAGATCGTGGGTTCAAATCCCATCGGTCCCGCCAAATTAAAGAAAATTATGGAGGGATAAAGTGAGAAAGATAAAAGTAGGAATTATCGGAGCAGGTGGTGTAGTACAGGAAGCCCACATTCCTTGTTTCCAAAAATTAGATAATGTGGAAGTGCTGGCAATTTCTGACCCGAACAAGAAAAAACTAAACTTCGTAGCAGAAAAATTCAATATTCCTGAAAAATTTGTGGACTGGCGGGAAATGCTTGGATTAAAAGAATTAGAGATAATTAGTATTTGTTCGCCAAACTATCTTCATAAAGAACAAGCAATAAATAGTCTTAAAAAAGGCAAAAATGTTCTTTGTGAAAAACCGGTAGCGATGAATGCTAAAGAAGCAGAAGAAATTTTAGAAACAGCAAAAAAATCAAAAAAGAAATTTATGGTTGCTTTTCCCCACAGATTTTCTCCAGGTGCAACTTTTTTAAAAAAGATGATTGATGATAAAGAATTTGGAGAAATATATTATGCTAAAGCAAGTTATTTGAGAAGAAGGGGAATTCCTGGATTAGGTGGATGGTTTACTACAAAAAAATTGTCTGGAGGAGGACCTTTAATAGATGTCGGCGTCCATATTTTAGATAGGACCTACTGGTTGATGGGAGCGCCAGAGCCAGTGAGTGTAACAGGTGCTACTTATCAAAAATTCAAAAAAGAAGCAGTGGATGGTGGATGGCCCCCTCAGTCGTCAAGAGTGGGAGACAAATACAAAGGTACTTTTGATGTGGAGGATTTATCCTCTGCTTTCATAAAATTTGAAAATGGTGCAACGTTATTCTTAGAAGCATCCTGGGCTGGAAATTCAGAAGTTGGGATGTCGCTTTCCTTGTTTGGCGAAAAAAAGGGAGCGAAAGAAGATGCCAGTGGCTTAAAAATTTTTGATGAAAAAAATGGTGTTCTTGTGGATAGTTCTCCAGCACTTCCTCATGTTAATGTTTATGAAGAAGAAATCAAGCATTTTGTTTTCTGTGTTGTTGAAAATAAAGAACCAGTCACTAAACCAAGCGAGATTCTTAATGTAATTCGTATAATTGAAGCAATCTACAAATCCGCAGCAAGCGGCAAAGAAGTGCGTCTTGGAAAATAAAAAAATGAATGAAAAGGGAAAACTTCTAATTAGAGAATTACAAAAAAAATATACGAAAGCAGAAAAAATTATTGCTGCGTCAGATAAAAAATACTTTAATTTTCTTTCGGTTTCAGATAAAATCCGTCTTGCTAATCAGATTGCGGGTATGTGTTTTGAACTTGCAAGGCATAGTGGAAGAGAGTCAATTAAAAAATTACCAGGAAATGATAAAATGGATAAGAAAAAAACAGAAGAAGAATTTGTCATTGGTACACCATTAGTTGCCATCTGTGCTGTAGGAGCACTCATGAATGAAGCAAAAATAGATTATATGATTATTGGTGGAGTTGCAACCGCAGCTTGGGGGATGCCAAGACCAACTTATGATGTGGACATTATGATGACATTTCCAAGAAAAAAAATTACACAATTATTACTACTCGCAGCTAAACATGGTTTTTTGTATCAGGAAGAAGAAATAGAAAGATTGCTTAAAAGCGATATGATAAGATTGCGCTATAAGATACCAGAAAAGGATTTTTCTATTCCCATTGACTGTATTTTTGCTAGTGTAGAATACCAACAACAGGCTCTCCAGCGCAAACAGAAGAAAAAAATAGATCAACATTGGATCTGGTTTGCTAGCCCTGAAGATGTAGCTATTTTAAAACTTATTTCTTTTCGTGGAAGAGACCAATTAGACATTGAAAGTGTTCTCATTCAGCAGGGAGAGAAATTTGATTTAAACTATGTAAAAAAATGGGCGAAAAAATTTGGTTTGGGAAAAAATCTCAAACTTATCTTAAAAAAATTATCTGAAAGTAAAATGGCGTGCGGGTGACTGCGTAAAAACATAGGGAGGAGAAATCCTACCCTCTTGCGCTTAGAAGCGCGTTAAAAATTTTGCAGCCCCGCACGCCGTGCTCAATAATAAAATTGGGGCAGTAGAGCGAATAAAATGAGTGTAAAAACAATTCTGAAGCAAAATAGATTAGAAACAAATAAAATTATGGATATAAAAGATTATTTTAATCAATTGGATTTTGACGAATCTTGGAGTTTTAAGGGTTGCACACAGAAAGATACAAAGTATATTACTCATGGTTATCATCGTTATCCTGCAAAATTTATTCCTCAGATCGCTTCTCGTCTTATTAAAGAATTAACTGAATTAGGGGATTTTGTTTGCGATCCATTTATGGGTTCAGGAACTACATTAGTTGAAGCTAAAATATCGGATCGTCCTTCAGTCGGAGTAGACATAAATCCTGTTGCTTGCTTAATTTCTAAGGCAAAAGTAACAGCGATTGACCCAAAAGTGATACATGAATCCTTTGATAAATTATTGCTCAACCTTCCTATTTCTCAAAATAATAAATTACGATTACCATTTTCCATAAACGAAGAAAGCACTACCTATGTAATTAACTATAAATTCTCTGGTTCTGCACACGAGAGAATTGATTACTGGTTTAAACCAGAGACAAAAAAGGAATTGGAAATAATTTATTCAGAGATAAAAAAAATTAAAAACAAAGATGTGCAAACTTTTTTTCTTTGTGGTTTTTCTCATATTTTAAAAAATTGTTCTATATGGCTTGCGAAAAGCAACAAACCCACAAGGGATTTTCGAAAAATCATTCCTGATCCCTACAAAACTTTTTTAAGGCACATTAAGTTTATGGTTAAGAAAAACAAAGACTTCTGGAATATCCTGCAAAGTAATGATACTATGGACACCAAAGCAAAACCTGTTTGTGGAGACACTATAGAAATTCCCGTTGAAGATAATTCAGTCTCATTGGTTGTCACTTCTCCGCCTTATGTAACTTCCTATGAATATGCTGATTTGCACCAACTTTCAGCAATCTGGTTTGGATATACAGATGATTTAGCTGAATTCCGCAAAGGATTTATTGGGAGCGCGCATAATGATACAGAGGAAATAGAAATCGGGAGCGAATTAGGAAAAGAAATCGTAGATGAACTAATGTTCAGAGACAAAAGTAAATCTAAAGAAGTTAAAGTCTATTTTTCTGAGATGAGACAAAGTTTTCTTGAAATGAAGAGATATCTTAAAAAAGGTGGTAAAGCGTGTATTGTAATAGGAGACACATCTTTCAAGGGTGTCCCAGTTCTGAATGCAGAGGTATTTGTAGAGCAGATGCAAAATATAGGGTTTAAGATTTATAGAATAATCAAAAGAATGATTCCATCAAAAATTTTACCTCAAACAAGAGACCCTCGTTCAGGTCAATTTACTTCATCAACAAATAGCAAAAAAGTACTCGCTTATCCTTACGAATATATAATAATAATGGAGAGATTATGATTTTATTGCAAAAAAGATAAAAAAGCAAAGACGAGGAAGGGAGACAATGGCATGACTTTTAAAGATATGGTTGTTCTTTATGAAAAGAAAAAAGATAAATTTGGTACAGAAGCATATAAACATGTTTCTAAAGTTTTGGATGAAGCTAAAGAATTACATAGAAAAGACTGGTTGAAAAATCCTACACCCCAGAGAGATTATGAGCAATCTTGGAAGGGATTTAAAGGAAGAAATCTCGAAAGGCTTATTATCTACATAATAAAGGATGAGGTAGAAAGTTTAGGACTAAAAATAGTATCAGGTAATACTCTCGAACAGAAAAAACCCGAGAATCTTTCAGAAGAATTGAGCAAAATTAAACGCGCCGTATCAATAAATTATGGGGAATTTGGTCTTCATCTTCCAGATGCTGATGTAATTATATATAATCCTAAAAACCTGAAAGTTATTGCTATTCTTTCGAGTAAATCCAGCATGAGAGAAAGAGTATCTGAGACGGGATATTGGAAAATTAAACTTTCTCAAGATCCTGTTACGAGGAATATTAGACTTTTGTTAGTTACTCCTGACCTCGACGGCGACCTTACTTATAAATTTCCTACTAAGAAAAATAGAGCAATTGTAGAAGTTGATACTGATGGAGGTTATGTAATGAGTGAAGCCAAGATTGAAGAAACCAATAAGGTAAAAATGTTCGATAAATTCATAGAAGATCTAAGAAAATTTGTAAAGGATAGAGAGGAGAACAAGCAATGACTAAAAAGCAAATGGTGGAAGAATGGAAAAAAATAAAATTTGAAATTTATGAAAATAGACCAAAAACAGATGAGCCATATCCGTCTGATGTAGTAAAGAGAAGACAATTATTGCTTTATGCCCAGGTACATTTATCTGAAGTCTCTTGGGCTAAAAAATGTAAAGATTTGGAAAATGAGAGGTTGCATACAGATTTATATAATTCAATAATGCAGAACTATTATGAATGGCAGAAATAAGAAAGTACTGGAACCTCAAATAGAATCTACGACACTATGGGATTTCCCAAAACAAAATTATGGAGATAGGCCGCACGGCGATAACAAATTCAATGGGGTTACTCCTGCGTTTGTGATCTGGAATCTCCTGCAAAGACATACAAAACAAGGAGACCTTGTTGTTGACCCGATGTGTGGAAGCGGAACAACTATTGATGTTGCGAAGGAATTAGACAGAAAAGTTATAGGATATGATATTGTTCCATATCGCAAGGATATTATTCAAAACGATGCTCGACATATACCCCTTAATGATAATTCAATTGATTTTGTTTTTATAGATTCTCCATATTCGGATAATGTTAAGTATTCAGACCATCCTGATTGTATTGGCAAGATTTCTGCTGAAAAAGAAGAGTTTTTTGATGAACTTGAAAAAGTGGCAAAAGAAGTCTACAGGATACTTAAGCCGAATAAAGTAATGGCCTGGTTAATTGGAGACCACTGGAGAAAAAAGTCAGGTTTTATCCCTGTAGGATTTAAAATGTATCAGAGACTTTGCAACTATTTTGAAACCGTAGATATAATATGTGTTGCAAGACGGAACCAAACTTCTAATACAAATATTTGGCATAAAAGGGCAATAGAATTTAATTTCTATCTGAGAGGATTTAAGCATCTGTTTATCATGAAGAAGCCCACATAATAATTGTGAGTAAAATTTGTGCGGGAGAAGGGTATAAAAGATGTCTGATCGACAAAAATCAGTGTTTGGAAATCAAAAACTGGATAACAATAATATAGAAAAAATAGCATGGCAAAAGTTTCCAATTAAAAAGCGACTTGAGGAAGCATTGTCCTGGGGTAAAGAAATGGAGTGGTTACATCAAAAACTTTACGGAAAAATTATTAAAATACAAAAGATTAAAAAAGATTTAGAAAATTTAAAATGAAAATATTTGAGAGAACAGTAAAAGAAATTTTGAAACCATTTACCAGAAATGGAATTGATTATTGTATTATTGGAGGTTTAGCGGTTATTGTCTCAGGAGTAAGGCGCGGCACCGCTGATTTTGATATAGTTATTCCAAAGGAAAAGTTTGAGAAGGCGATAGAGGTCATTTATAACCAAGAATTTAAATTAATTACTGATATTGATGATAAGAAAAATAAACTTTATTATTGTGAAACTGTGGACCAGGCAATTGCTTATGTTAAAATAACAATGCCAAAGGCAATAAAGATAAATAAAGGTGGATTCAATGGGTTGTTTGGTGACATATGGCTGAAAACAGTTATTCCGTTTGAAAAACTAAATCAACGAGCAAAAAAGTATAAATTGTATAATGAACAAATTCGAATTGTAGCGATAGATGACTTAATAAAATTAAAAAAATCTGCAGGCAGACCTGTTGACAAGCAGGATATTTATGAACTAGGACTTTTAAAAAGAAAAAGTAAGAAGAAAGGATGAATTTAAAAATAGATATCTAAAAAGAAAGTTCCACTTATGCTAAAAGAACTTTGTGAAAATTTAATTTCTATTTGTGATGTAGAATTGGGAAAATGTTATAAATGTGAAATGAGGTGCCCTTATGAATATTTTTAAAAATCCTTCTAATCCAGAGGAAGAAATTGATATGCTTATAAGGAAAATATGGTCATTAGAAGTGGGTTATCCACTAATTGAAATGGAAAAACTTGTAAAAATTGGTTATCCTGCCGTAGAACCAATTTTACGAATTTTATCGCAGGCTGATGGTGTGTTAGAATTTGACCCACTACCATTTTTAGTAATTTTGGGTGAAATAGGTTCTCCAGAAGCAATAGATGTTTTAATTAAATTTATGTTAGATGTAGAAAATGATGTTCTTGCTAATGTTGCCTGCGAATCAATTGCAAAGGTTCATAAGCATAAACTCGTAATTGATGCACTTCAAAGAATTATAAAAGAGGGGAATAAGTCACAGAGAATTCTTGCCTATGGAGCACTTGGATATATGAAAATTCCAGAAGCACATCAAATACTTCTGCCACAACTTAAAAATGATTTAGAACTTGTTGACGTAATTGCACTATGTTTATCTGAATATTATGAAAAAGATGACATTGAAAAAATTTACGAGGTCTATAAAAATCTTCCTGATAATACATTTAATTTGGATATTGAAGAATCAATCTACACAATATCACATCCTGAAAATAGAGAAAAAAGTCCTGTTGAGAAAAACTGGAGAACTCGTTATAGAAGACTGGCTAGTTATGGAGATATGCCTGAATTGAGTGTTCTTTCAATTGCTTTTATCGTGCATAAAAATTTTGAAAAAAACAAATTTCTGCGGGAAAAGAAGAGAACATTTCCAAAGCGTCCTTTAAATGAGATTCTGCAGGATGAAAGACTCAAAATTAATAAAGAAAAATATTGTGAGTACTGTGGCGATAAGATTACTTATCCAACAGGGCTACCTGTTTGTTCTGAAATTAAATATGGTGTAATTTTTAAGCAAGAAGAATTTTTAAAATCTTTGATTAATTCAGGTATAAAAACAATTCCGGAGGCATTTGATTTTACTAATGAAGAAGAGCGTAAAATAAGAAAAAGGTGGTTGGGTAAAAAAAGAAAACTTGAAGAAACAGTAATAAAAATTCTAACATTGAATTTTTTTGCTGAACGTAAGATATATTTGTTGGAAGATGCTGTGAAAGAATTGGAAAGGATAAGGAAAGAATTGGATGAAATACCAGAGATGCCAAGCAGGCGAGCAACGGAGAAAATCACCTGGAACTTAGCAAGAATTTTAAAAGAAAAAAATTTTAAATCGCCAAAAGATGCAAACAAATTTTTAAAAAAGTTAACAGCGCAAAGAGATATGATTTTACCACCTGTTCCAAGAAATGAATTGGAAATTGCGCAGGATATAGTGTACGAAGCATGGGATATTAAAAATAAAAATGAAAGAATAAGATTAGCCAAAAAAGCACTTTCTATTTCTAAAAATTGTGCAGATGCATATGTTCTGTTAGCAGAGGAACAAGCGAGAAGTTTAAATGAAGCAAAGGAATATTACAGTAAAGGAGTGGAGGCAGGAGAAAGAGCATTAGGAAAAGAGATGTTTGAAGAATCTAAGGGAGATTTCTGGGGGGCTATAGAAACCAGACCATATATGCGCGCAAGAGCTGGTTTAGCACAGTGTTTGTGGAAACTTGGAGAATATGAGGAAGCAATTGCTCATTATAAAGAAATGTTATTATTAAATCCTCATGACAATCAAGGCATTCGATATCTTCTCGCTTCTTCATTTGCAGAATTAGAAAGATATGAGGAACTTGAAAAACTTCTCAATTCAGAATATAAAGGTGATTGTTCACCGTACTGGTGTTATACAGCAGCACTTTTAACTTTCATGAAAAAAGATATACCAAAAGCAAACAGAGAACTTCAGATTGCGATTAAGTATAATCCTTCTGTTCCAGAGTATTTAACTGGCAAGAAATCAATACCTAAAACTTTTCCTGAGTTACTTACTGTTGGCGGAGAGAATGAAGCATTCGTTTATGCCAGTGATTTTCTTAAGTTATGGCAAAGAACGCCTGGAGCAATTGAGTGGTTAAAAGAACAGACTATGGAAAATTAATAATCTGGGGGGTGATTTTGGCTATGAGTGCGACATGTGAAGGGGTGCCAGTCGCGGGGCACCCGTCAGAAGGACGGGTTGGGTCAGCGAAAAATGGCAAGAAAATACTTATGGTGATTGCACAAGAGGGTTTCAGAGACGAGGAACTGCTCATTCCGCACAAGGAATTTACTAAAAATGGATTTAAGGTTATTATTGCCAGTACTTCATCTGAAGAGGCAATAGGAAAACTTGGAGCAAGGGTTAAACCCGATATTGAAATTTCAAAAGTCAATTTCCTTGACTATGACGCAATTGCCGTAGTTGGTGGTCCTGGCTCGAGGGAATACCTCTGGAATAATAAAATTCTACTTAAAGGTCTGGTTGATGCATTTGCAAAAGGAAAAGTTGTCTCTGCTATTTGCATTTCTCCAGTAGTACTTGCTAAGGCAGGCGTATTGAAAGGACGCAAGGCAACTGTTTTTCCTGATGCCGAAGCAGAAAGGGAACTCAAGAAAGCAGGTGCAATTTACACGGCAAAACCAGTTGTTGTAGATGGAAAGATAGTTACTGGAGATGGACCTGGTGCTGCATCAAAATTTGCACAGGAAATAATGAAACTGCTGAAATAATCAGACCTAAAGGTCTGAGTTACGGGTGGTTATGTAACTCAGGACTTTAGTCCTGATGAAAGTGGGGACAGTCCCTAAGTTTTCAGCAGTCCCCGAGGGAGGGGCCTATGGTTAAAGTGGGAATAATAGGAGCAGGATTTATGGGTGGAATGCATTCTCAGTGCTACAAAGTTCTGGAAAATGCAAAGTTAGTAGCAATTGCTGATTCTCAATTGAATAAGGCTCAAGAACTTGCAAATAAATATGGAGCCAAGGCTTATGGGTCTGCTGATGATTTACTTGCTGATAAAGAAATTCAGGCAGTTGACATTTGCTTGCCAACTTTTATGCATAAGGAATATGTGATAAAAGTTGCTCAGGCTAAAAAACATGTCTTATGCGAGAAACCAATTGCCCTTACATTAAAGGATGCAGATGAAATGATTGCTGCAGTA
>Ga0210049_1001915_pt1 | contig 19539 bp, 29 predicted proteins | sample CryGeyCG2014_300_2_FD_183964 | JGI IMG/M metagenome (GOLD analysis project Ga0210049, IMG submission 183964) | Groundwater microbial communities from aquifer - Crystal Geyser CG06_land_8/20/14_3.00 (SPAdes) (version 2) | ecosystem: Environmental > Aquatic > Deep subsurface > Groundwater | place... | reverse complement strand
CATATTTATTTATAAATAAATATAATTTTAATTAATAACATATAGAGATAGTAATTTTATTTTTATAATTTTTGGTTGTTTATCTATATTTAGACTGAATAAAAATATCTTTTAAGTAATTATAATGCACAAATTAAGCAAAATATTACTCATTTCAAAATAATTTACTGCACCAGAGAAAAGCAACGCAAATAACAATTTAATTTCTATAAATATGACTTCATACTTTCGGAAGTTGATTTAAAATACTATAAAATAATGTTTATCACCAAAAAGAAAAAGTATTTAAATTAAAAATATATAGATTAATAATATGATTAGTGATAACGACTCTGAGAAAGTAAAAACTGCTTTAATAAAAGCAGAGGAAGCTGTGAAAAACATAAAGGATACTTCTTTAAAATCAAAAGCATTCGAATTAGCATTTGCAAAATTTTTAAATAATGAAAAAGAACCTGACAAAAATATTAATTTGTTAATTAATAATAAAGAAATGTCAATTAAAGAAGTCCTATTAAAAACAAAAGCTCGATTTGATACTGAAAAGGTGCTAATATTTGGTTACTTTTTGGAGAAGTATAAACATTTTTCATCTTTTACTATGAAAGATATTAAAAGATGCTACTTTGACGCGAAAGAAAAACCTCCATTAAATATTAGTGATAAAATAAATCTAAATATACATAGTGGATTATTAATGGAATTATCAGAAAAAAAAGGCAGGCAAAGAAATGTTACCCTCACCAGAAAAGGAGTACAACATGTAAAAGATAAATTAATGAAGTGATAATAATGAATGAATCTGATGAGATTAAAAAAAAGATAAAGAATATTAATGACAGACTTATTATGTTGGAAAACATAATTAAGAAAAAAACAAATAAGTATATGGAAAGTGAAAAGAATTTAGATTATTTGTCAAAGAAGGTTAATGCTTCAATAACTCTATTAAAACAAATCTTTGAATTTGAAGGTGATAATATAATGCTTTTAAAAATCCCTGGAGTAGATACAAAGAAACAAATTCAAGAAAGCACATTATTAATATTATTGGCTTTTAAGTATTATATCAAAAAAGAAGAAATACTTTCTACAGAAATAAAGAAAATTTTATCAGAACATGGAATACCTCTAAATAATTTCGCAACTCATCTAAAAGAAATAATACCTTTATTTATAAGAACTATTGGAAAAAAGAAAAGTACTAATATAAGTTATAGGTTAACAATACCTGGCGAAGTAAGAGCAGTAGAAATATTAAAAAATAGTTTAGAAAGAGGTGAAATATATGAAAGAAGATAATAACACTGAAAAAATGTTTGCAGATCTAATAGTTGACAAAGCAACCCCTCCAAACCTAAAATTATGTAAAGAAATAATAGAACCTTACTTAAAAATCGATAAAGAGGGAGGGATAGAACCAAATGATAAATTTCAAAATCTAACCGGTGATCGTAAGTTAGGAGTTTATTTAGTGGCTAGAAAAGTAATGTATATTTTAAGGTATTTATCTTCAGAGAAGATATCAGAGAATGAAATTGTAAAAATTATTGGAATTCCTTTAGGGAGTGTTAGAGGTTATTGTGGAAGTTCATTGAAGAAGTTCATTAAAAATGAGGAAGGTTACTTTTTACTAAATTATAAACTCAAAGGGTTTAAAGATTATTTGGAGGCCAAAAAGAAATGAGCGACCCTTTAGACTCTTTAATTACAAGTGATAATGAAAAACCTAATTTAGAATTATTAGCAAAAATAATAAATAAATTTATTCGATTCACACCGGAAGGAGAAATAATAGAAGATAAACCCTATATTAAACTCAAAGATTGGCAAAAAGTATTATTATTTTTATTAGCAAGAAAAGTTATTTTTATTAAAAAACTTAAGAAAGAATTCAAAGAAGAAATTAGTCCAAAAGTTATTTCTGAAAATACATGTATTAAATATAACACTGTTACAAAAGTATTATGTTCTCAATTAAAAGGAGTTACTAAAAGTATCAATGGGAAACATAAAATTCCAAATTATAATCTTTACAAATGTGAAGAATTAATAAAAAAATGAAGAAAAATGACTCCTAAAAAAGCACTTGAAATTTTATGGAACGATGGTTTTTTTAAAAAAATTAAATCTCAAAAAGAAATTGAGCAAGCGATTTATACACGATGGAAAAGTACTCCAAGCAATCTTATTATGACCCTAAAATTAAAATCAGTTAAAAAATTTTTAATAAAAAAACCAAAAGGGTGGATACAAAGACATCCTTTTATCAAAAAAGAAGAAGGTATTCAAGTATATTATTTTGAACCTGAAAAGCCAAGAACCTCCAGAAAAGACTTTAAAAAAGTACTGAATGAATTAAAAGGAGAAATAAAAATATGTGACCCTTATTTAAATAAAGATACTTTAGAAGCTTTGGAAGAATTAAAAAATGCTAAAGTGAAATTCTTAACTTCAAGCAAAAAAACAAATATTAGGGTTTCTAATCAAGAACCCAAAGATTTCAAAGACGAATATAAAAATATTGAGATAAAGGGTTTCCCTTTTGATTACCTTCATGATAGATACATTTTATCAAATAAAAAATTGTTATTATTAGGACATGGATTTTCAATAAGAAAAAAAGAAAGCTTTATCATAGAACTACCTGAAAAATTTTCAAAAGACATAATCCAATCGTTATCTGCCACGTTTGACTCGAGATGGAAAAATCCCAACAATACAATTTTATAAACAAATCTCAATTTCTACAGATACTTTGGTAAGTCTTATTGCTCTTTCTTTGTGTTTTGGCTTCATTTTAAAACCTCAGATAGGTGAAGTTATGCTTAGTACTATTCGATTTATTTACAATATGGTAAATTATTATTAAAAGATTTAAGTGTTTATGGGACTATATAAAACACCTATTAATTACAATATAGTAAATATATATTAATAATTTTAATAAATACTTAAAGGTTTTATTTGAACATTTTGAGTTCTGTCTCGCACTTAGCATGCAAAGTATCGCGCAAATATACCAAAAATCTCTCAGGCGTCCACTTATAATAAGTAGTGTACGTGTTGTTGCCTTGCCTGGTTCTCCCAGTAGCCCGGCGCACACTATCAACGAGCCGCCACTTCTTCATAGCGCTCAAAGGCTTGTAAAACATGGAAGGATTATCCTGCCTGCTAATATTAATCTCCTTCTCAATATCATCCAAAGCAACCCAATCAACCCTGCTTTTCAGGAAGCGCAAAATAATCTCAGCCCTAGACTTAATAGTGCCTGACTTCGGGTGGTTGCCGAATATCAAATGCAACACATTATCCATATTTTCTATAAGTGGAGAGTAACTTATAAAAGTAATGAAACCCATTCCCTTAATACTTTTCTATAAAAGACATAGGGAGCTTTACATCCAGCTCTCCAGCCAGAGACATATACCAAAACGCTCGCTCTCTATATATCGGAAGCAAATATATAGCACAGGCTCTGAAATCCGAAAATAAGGCAAATTTCGATACCAACAGGGCTATATTCTGAGCCATTTTTATGCCCCAAAACGGCGATAAAAGATTTAATAAATTATTAAAAGTTTTAATCGTTATTTTGACTATGTAAGGAGTAATGAATTTCCTTGCCGTCCGATTTCTTCCTGAGAATATTCATCCTGTTCAAGCGGTTCAGCCTTGAACTTGCAGTACTCCTGCTCACACCAATATTCCTTGCCAAGTTATCTGCAGTCTGCGGCCCCTTATCATTTAACACCCCCAGCACTTCCTCATCTTTAACAGTCAGGTTCTCAATCTTTGCTATGGCCCTGTCCAGCTTCTCTGTGCTGCCACCGACTATCCTAATTTCCTGCCTGGAATCCTTCAATAAGTGCAGTATCTCATCCAATTGGCTTAACTTGTCCAGTTTCCCGTTCATTGACGTTAGAATAGAGGTTAACTGCTCCATTATCTGGGTGTTTATGATTTTAACCTGGCTAAGAGGATGCTCTGAAACGTTCTTCACTCCCTTATCCCATACTTTCAGCAATTCATTAGTGTCAGAAATGTCCTTGATGACAATCTTTTCCTCTATCTTTCTCTCGGAGTCTTCCTTTTTCTCCTTAGTTTTAGTCCGGGACTTAGTGTTGGACTTCTTTTTGGAGTTTTTGGATTGCTTTTTACTCCCCGATTTATTTACCATATTGTAAATAATATCTAAAATACCCATTCAAGCCCACCCCAACACTTCCAACACATTAGTCAACACATCCAACACATCCAACACATTCGACACTTTATCCAACACTTCCAACACATTCGACACTTTATCCAACACTTCCAACACATTAGTCAACACATCAGACACTTATATTTTTTTCGAATAATCAGACTGCAGGAACTGCACAGCGATGAACTTTTGGGCTGCTGCTTTTTGGTGCTGGAAAGTGAGAAGTGAGTGTTGAATAGTAAATGTTTTAAATAATATTTTGTCTATATTATTAGATGGGTATACGGAGTGTTGCTAATAATATTGCTAATGAAATATACAGCAAATACGTGATCAGGGAAGAAAGTGAGGGCAAGCCTTGCTGTAATAATTTAGTGAGCATTGTTTCTGCTGGTGATTTCATTAAGTACGGCGTTAAGCCGCAGCCTGGCGCCGTTTTAAACAGGGTTTACGGGGCTTTAAGTGAGGATTCGAGCGTGTTTGTGGCTGGTGACAGCGCTGCTGACTTGATACTAACTCAAAATATCAAAAAAGAGCTGAAAAACAGCGATTTTTACCGGAAAGTGAGAGTTAATAGTGTAATGGTTAACAGGTATGGTAATGCGAACAAATTGGCTGATTATAATGTTGGTTCTCTTAATGGTTTGGGCAAGCTGGTCACAAGTGAGGGCTGCGATTTTCTGGTTTGCGACTGGGATAATACTCTTGTGCAGTGCTTTCTGAAGAAAAGTGTGAGTCATAAGGAAGTGACTAAGAGCAATATGAACAGGTTTGGCATGGGCTTGCCTGTGAGGCTTGGCTTTGGATTGTTCATTTTGTACGATACCGTCCTTTCCGCGGTTCGTGTTAATAAGAGGAAGTTTTACCGGGGAAGTGAGGATGACTTGAATAATTTCTTTGATATTATGAAAGATGGTAATGTGAGGGTTGTCCTGAATAGTTTGTGTCCTGGCCCTGTTATTAAGGGTATGCTGAATAAGAAAGGAATAAAATACTCTAAAAATGGTTTTTAACGCGTTTCTGGACATATTTTTTTCCGATAGGTGAGTTTTTGTTGTTTTGGTAGGGTTTAGTAGTGAATTTATTGTTTTTGCGGGTTTAGGAGTGTGGGGAATTGAGTGTTAATTTGTGAGTTTTTGCTGCTGGCAAGGAAAGAGTGTTCATGTATCGGTTTTTTGGGAAGTGAGTGTTATTATTTTAATGATAGTGTGATGAAGAAGCATGCCCAGTCGGGCAGTGATGAGTTCAGGCATGAGTTATAAATGTAATATAATAATAAGTATCCTAAGATGAATAATGTTATTATAATTAATGCTGTTACGAGTCCTGATAATTCTGCCATTAAATCTAAAATAGGGTTTTGTGATTTAATAAATTTGTTAAGATGGTGAGACTTTCGGGTTTGTGAGTTGTGCTGTTATTTAATATATCGAAGAATTGGAAAGTGAAGGTGAAATCATGGGGTGTTATTTTTGTGATAAAATTAATAAAACATCGTTCATTAGGTTTATTTTATGAATATTATTCCTGTTTGTTTTGACAGTATGGGTGTCAGGAGCACGTGCACTTTTGTCCAGACTGAGAAGCTTAACATCCTGATTGACCCTGGTTTGGCTTTGGCTACTAAGCGTTTGAATTATCCTCCTACTAATATTGAACTGAACAGTTTTTACATTTTTAAGAACAAGATTCTGGAGTTTGCGAGGAAGAGTGACATTATTATTGTGTCACATTACCATTATGACCATTTCATATCAAGCCATGATGACATTTTTGAGGAATTGTATTCTGACAAGATTGTCCTGTGCAAGAACAGGAAAACCAAGCTTAATTTTAACCAGAGGACTATGGGAAAAGAGTTTGAAATCAGCGTTAAGAAGGTTTGCAGGGAGTTTCATTTTATTGACGGCAACGCGTTTAATTTTGGAGGCGTGAAGATTAAGTTCAGCCCTCCTTTATGGCATGATGTTGAAAGGAGCAGTTATGGTTACGTTATCATGGCTACTATTAATGAGGGTAAGGAGAAATTATTGTATTCGAGTGATATTATGGGTCCTATTTTGAAGGAGAATGCTGATTATATTATTAAGGAGAATGCTGATTTTCTGATTTTGTGCGGCCCACCAACTCACTTATTGGGCTATGATTTGCCTGAACTGCATTTAACCATGATTAACAAGAATTTGGAGCGCATTTTCAAAGAGTGCAAGAAGACTAAGACTATTATTTATGACCATTACATTTTAAGGGATAAGGATTATTTGAAGTATTACAAGCCCTGGGCAGCAATGGCTAAGAAGTATAAGAAGAAATTAATGACTGCTGCCGAGTACGCTGGAGTGCCTGTAAGGCAGCTGGAAGCTAACAGGGAAGAGTTAACTGAAAAAGAAATGTGAAAAAAGAAGATTATTATTGGTTTATTTCTTCTTTCCTTTCTTCTCCTCTTTTGGAGCGCTGAAGTTGAATCCTGTTGCTGGCGGGAATCTCATCCTGTTGGTGAAGAACTGCAAGTCATACATGCATATTGTTTGTATGCTTTTAAGCAAGTTATCCTGCACTTCTTTTGATAATTTCTGCTCTTTTTCCCATTTTTCAAGCATTTCTTTCATTTCTTTGTCTTTTCCTGAGAATAATACGTCCTCGCTTATCATGAACTGCGCTGTCGGCTTGTCCTCATTTTCTACGTACGTTGTCAGCAAATCGCATTTCAGGACTAAGTAATTGTTCTTGTCAACCTTTTTTTCTGAAACGTTCTTGATTAACATATTGTTCTGAATGCTCTTTAATGAGCTTGCTTCAGGATTTATCTTAATTCTTACTTCCGTGATTGTATTTCCTACTATTGGCATTTTTCTTAAGTCACCCCTGACATTTTTTTTTAATAAAAACCTTTATTAAACACGTATTTAAAAATTTATTTAATGATTGGCATTGTTTATTCCGATTCTGACACTGCAAGCCTGAACATTAAGAAGTTCCTGCCAAAGAAAGGGAAGTTCTGCTTAATCAGGACGAGCAATGCCTTAACTTTGGAATGCTCTGGGAATTACGAATTGCTAATTTTCGTGTCAAAGCATGAAAGTTCCGGAGGAGTTAAGTCATTAACCTGCCACACTCCAGGGAATTACGGGAAAGCGGAATTCGGCGGAAAAACCAGTGTTTTGTCATATTCCAATGCTTTAATTCAGTCGCTCTGCCTTAAGAAGCTTGCGGAACTGAACAAAAGCAGGGGTTGGGATTTCAGTGTTGGTTTTGAAGCCACTCATCACGGCCCTTCACTCGATGTGCCCTGCCTGTTCGTGGAATTAGGAAGTTCCGGAACTGAGTGGAACAATAGGGAATATTGTTCCGGAATTGCAGGAGTTGTTGCGGAACTCGTAAACAAGTATGGTTCAATTATGAAAGGTAATGGCAGGGTTTGCGTGGGCATTGGCGGTTCCCATTATGCCCCTGCTTTCTCAAAGCTTGCAATGGAAAAGGGTTTTAATTTCGGGCACATCTGCCCCAAGTACACCTTAAACCTGCTGGATAAGGGTTCGTTCCGGCAAATGATTAGTAAAACTGTTCCGGAACCTAGCACTGTTGTTATTGATAAAAGCGTTAACAGTAAGAAGCGTAAAGAAGTGATTAAGTGGTGCGGGGAGCTGGGTTTAAGTGCCGAAGCCTTGAAATAAGTAATATTCTTTTAACAGTTCCTCTCAGAAATCATTTAGTGGTTCCGGAACAGTTCCGCTCTCTTGTTCCCATATGAAATAATGGTTCCGTTCGGTTCCTTTCATACTGCCCTGGCTGACAAGAACTTCTTTAATTTGGCTAATTTTCCCATGTCAAGGAACCATCTCCTGCTGTTACCATACCTTGCGGAACCGATTGCTCCCTGTTCCTCTAACTTGTACATCTTCTTTCTTAATCCCCTTTTGGTTATCTTGTAAGGCAGGTTGTCAAAGATTTTGCTGGTAGTAATGCTTGAGGAAGAGTCAAAGCAGGCTAATTGGTATAATATTTGCAGGATGAATGCTTCTTTCTTGCCTATGCCGCTTATGTCTATATTTTTGAGGTTTAAATCAGGCTCTTTCATCATTTTTTCCTTCTTTAGTTCCGGAACTTCTGCTTCTTCTTTTGCCTTCTTTGGTTCCCTTGCTGGTTCATTCATCAGCAGGTTCCTGTTCTTCATTAGTTCTTTCAGTTCCTCATTCTCCGTGGTTAATTGTTTTATCTTTGTTTTATTGTCCTGTTCTAATTCGTGCAGGTAGTTTATCCAGTTCCAGCTAGTTTTAAGGTTTTTTTCCATTTGCTCCATGTCTTTTTTGACATTCTTCTCTAATTCTTCAACCCCGCATAAGCGTTTTAAGAACTTCATGAATTAATCAATGACTTGTTTATTTTTAAAAATTATTATTCAGAAGTTCCGGAACTTTTTATTGTTCCGCTGCCATTTTTTCCTGCAAGTTTAAATTTTTAAAACCTTAGGGTGTTTTATTTAGATTATGGGGTTATTGGATTTCCTGAAAAAGAAAAAAAAATTATCACCCAAGAGCGTTAATTTTGCGCGCTTGATTAAGAATTTGTGCATGACTAGCGGGATTTCAATACCAACGCAGTTAAAAATTACTAAAAATATTGCGCATGACTTCATTGACAATAAGAATCATGACATCAGCAAGTTCGTGTTCATGGAGCATAACAGCGCAAAGCAGTATCTTATTCAGAACGGCATGAACGAATTGGATGCTGAGATTTTCCTGAACATTATCCAGTCCAACAGGGACACTTTCTTAGCCATTTAATAGTTTCAATAATTCCGGCATTGCTGAGCACATGTTCGGGACTAATATTTTCTTGCTAGCAAGTTCCTTTAAGTCATTGTAAGAATACCATGAGTAATCGCTTATTTTGTCCTTTTCTTTGAGACTGATTTCTCCGCCAGTTATTTCCGACAAAAACATGTGCACTTCGAATCTTCCTTCGGGCGAGTCTGTTCCATAAACTCCGAACAAGTTTTTTACTTTTATGCTGATACCTAATTCTTCCATTGTTTCCCTGACTGCGCATTCCTCAAAAATTTCAAATTCTTCCTTTTTCCCGCCTGGTGGCTCTATCCTTAAACTGTTATGCTTCGTATTATGCACTAACAGGATTTTATTGCCTTCTATTATTATTGCTGCTGCCATGTTCCTGATTTCCTGCATGAATAAGATTTATAATGAAAAATTTTAAGAATGTTTACATTTCAATTATTAATTGATGAGGTTGTAGCTCAGACTGGGAGAGCGCACGGCTGAAGACCGTGATGTCGCGAGTTCAAATCTCGCCAACCTCAAAATTTATGGACGAAAAAATGAAAAAGGAACTGGAAGAGAAGTACAAATCATTGTTCAACAAGATTGTCAAAACAATAAAGGAAGAGGAGAACGTGACTATTGTTTACAACGTCTTATTGGACATTCTCACGCAAATGGATGAGCAGCTGCGCTCAAAGCATGAATGCCCTGAGTGCAGTGATGAGTGCAATGAATGCGGTCATGACGGTGAATGATTCATCACTAATGTTTGTTCAAGCATTAAGTATTCGCGTGAGTTAAGAGTGTTCAGGTAGTCATTGATTTGCATGTTTTCCAGGCTCCTGATTAACTGCTTCTTCAAATTTTTGAAGCGTTTCACTAATTCGCGTTTTTCATAATTATTCAGTTTCATGGCTTTGCAAAGGATTGCCTTTTTAATAATGATAAGCATAAATCTTCCGTTAATTTCAAGACAGGAATATTTATAAAAAGATTTTTCCCTTTTTCTTAATAATTATGAAAACAAAATATAAAAGAGGAATTAAAAGTTTTTGTAAAAGTGTTGGTGTTTATGCATTAACATTTGCTACTTGCAGTTATGTAGGATTGCCTCTTATTGCTTCATACATTATTGCTTCGAGTACAAATGTAGCTTCTTTGGTTGGAAGTCAAGTAAAATACAACAAAGAAGATAGAACTAAATTCGACATAAACGTATTACGAAGTAAAGTTAAAAATCTTGAATGTACTTTGAAGAACAAGGTTTAAAACTTTTTTTGCATTACACTCAGCAAATATAACTTTTTTTTTAAAACAACAATTTTTTAAAAAATAAAACATTAATAATACTCAAGTCAATGACGCGCATTATTACATTTTTAAGCGGTAAGGGAGGGGTTGGCAAGACAACTATCAGCAGCAACGTTGCAGAAGCTTTGCACGAGGCAGGTAAGAGAGTCATCATTATTGACGCTAATATTACGACTCCTAATCTCAGCCTGCACTACGGCTTGGATGAGAAAGGCCCTTCTTTGCATGACGTTTTGAACGGGAAGGTAAAAATTAGTGACGTGATTTACAAAACCCATACAGGATTAATGGTAATCCCTGGAGGATTAAGTTTTAACAATTTAAAAGCCAAGATTAAGAAAACTTTAAGCAAGTCATTAATTGACTTAATCGGCAAATTTGACTACATAATTATTGACGCGAGCGCGGGTTTGGGCAGGGAAACTGAAATGGCTATTAAAGCCAGTGATGAAATGGTGATTGTCACGAATCCTGAACTGCCTGCTGTTACTGACGCATTAAAAGCCAAAAAAATGGCTGAAGAATACCGCGTTTCACTATTAGGTGTAGTGCTGAATAAGGCAACAGGATTGGATTTTGACCTGGACTCTGAAAATATCAGCGAATTCTTGGAACTGCCGTTATTGGGCATTGTTCCCCATGACATTAACGTGCGCAGGAGCATAAAGGACAGGATACCAGTGGTTGCCTCTTACCCTGACAGCAAGAGCTCCAAGGCAATAAAGGCAATAGTTAACAGGATTGCTGGCGAGGAATTGTTCATCCCTGACAAGCCGGACAAGGGCTTCTTCAAATGGTTTAAAACTATTCTTGGTTTAAAGTAAAGATTTATAAGTAAATTTTTTTACCAATTATTCCTATGACAAGGAAATTATTAGCCTATCATTTGGGATTGGATAATTATCATTTCTACTCTTTCCCGGAAAGTAATCTGCCTGAGGATGATGTTTCTTCAACTTTCAATGCAGTGTTGGGTGTGGAAAATTTCCTTGAAGGTATTTTTTACAAACCCAATGTTGTTTCAATAATCAACATTGACTACTTCAAGGATGAAGAAGATATTCTGAAGAAAAGGGAAAAATTAAAGCATGACAATTATAATGCCGTCGGCAACCTTACTTTCCCGCTCGGATTCGGCAGAGGTTATAATGTTGAAAAAATTAATGATTTAATTGCAGTTGCAGAGGACAGGATTATTGTTGATTACAAAGATATCCTGGCAATTAATCATCCTGTAATGAAAGTTCTGGAAGAATTCAACAGCAAGAAAAAAGAAAATCTTGAAAATTTCAGAAAATGCCACAGCGTAAAGGGATTATTATCGTTCAAGAATGAAAAATATTTCAGCAGTAACGTGATAGACCAGTACATTGTTCCAAAATTAACTGCTATTATCGGGCACGTGCATAAAAATAACCAAACAATAATGCTGAACGGCGAAAACGAATCTTTCAGCGAGTACGAATTTGAACTTAAAGAATCCAAATCAGGCAGTGATAAATGGAGTGATGCTCTTGGTTCATTATTAAGAGTGATAAGGGAAAAGCAGAACAATTTTGCCAACGATTTGTCATGTGACACACGCATTGGAATAACTATTATGAAACCAATGGAGAATTTTTACAGCTGTTATTATGAAATAAGCCACAAAAAAGAAGGGCATTACAACAGGTTATGTTTTGTTTCAAATTTTGAAATAAATGAAGATGGAATAAAAGCATCAAAATTTAACTTGATAAACTTGATGAACCTATTTTATTACATGAGAATTTTTGAAAAAAAAGTTGACGAACAAAGCTATGAACAGGACAGTTTCATTACTGACATAATGACTAATCTTAAATCAGCCTATTCCTCTTGAAAGTTTTTAAAAAATGAATGATGATTATAAAATAATATATGTCAAGCAAAAAGCCAGTATTCAAGGAATCATTCAAAGACTACTTCAAGAACTTATTGGGCAATGAACTTGATGACTTCATTAACGCGTGCAAAATGCCGCTAAAGGATTCCATCAGAGTTAATACTTTAAAAATCACTCCTGAAAAATTAAAAGAATATTTGGAGAAGAAAGAATGGAAATTAAGCGCTGTCCCATTCTACAAGGACGCGTTCATTGTTGAAAAAAGGAACGAGTCATTGGGCAACACGATTGAGCACTTCATGGGCTACTATTACGTGCAGGAGCAGAGCAGCATGATACCTCCATTAGTGTTGAATCCTCAGCCTGGCGAATTAGTGCTTGACTGCTGCGCAAGTCCTGGAAGCAAGACAGGGCAGTTATGCCAGTTAATGGACAATAAAGGCATACTAATAGCGAACGATAAAACCACTGGAAGGGTAATCATCCTCAAAAGCAACCTTCAAAGATTGGGAGCAAGGAACACAATAGTCACCAAGCACTCAGGCCAGTACTTCGGAAGGTTCAACAACGTTTTTGACAAAATATTGCTCGACGCTCCGTGCACCGGCTTCGGAGCAATAAGGAATGACTGGAGCATTACTAAAATGTTCAACACTAAAACTTTCGGCTTCATGAAAAGGGTTCAGAGCGAATTATTGGAATCATCATGGAATGCGCTGAAGAAAGGCGGAGCACTCGTTTACTCCACGTGCACTTTAACCACTGAAGAGAACGAGGAAGTCATAAAATCATTCCTGAACAATCATGATAATGCAAGACTGGAAAAAATCAGAATTGCAGGGCTTGACAAGTGCGAAGGCATTGACTTAAAGGAAACCATCAGAATCTGGCCCCACAGAATAGACATGGAAGGATTCTTCGTTGCAAAAGTGGTGAAAGAATGACAATATACACTCCATTAAAGAGGCAGGAATTGAAAATTTTAAAGGAAAGGCTAAAGGATGATTACAATTTCATAACCTCAAAGGACTGGTTCTTTTACGAATTAGGAAGCGGAAGAATCTGGCTGTTCACTCCTGAACTTAACGATTTTGACACTTCAAAATTGAATGTTGAAAGCATTGGGTTATACTTCGCATTCCTTAATGATGAAAGGCTGAGATTGTCGCCTGAGGCTGCGCAGTTAGTCGGGAAAACTGCTACAAAGAACGTGTTCACGCTCACTGATGAGCAGGCTGATGAAATAATCAAAGGATTTGACATAGAAACCAACACTAATCTGGATGCTGAATACATCATACTGAAAACGAGCAAAGGAATTCTCGGAGTTGGAAAGAACCATAAGAGCAAAATTTTATGCCAGTTCAGGAAGAACAGGAGAATCAGGAAATTATGAATTAATCTTGGACAAAATCTTCCTCTCAAGAGATGAGTAATTCTTAACTCCTCTTAAATAATAATTCTTATTATTCTTCATTTCAATAACGAGATTAGTGGTGCCCAATAAGTGCTGCAAAAGCGTTGCCTCAGCCCTCACTGTCTTAATGTGCTTGTAAGGAATCTTCTCAGCAATGCCGGCCTTCTTAATGAACAAGTGATTGTTCAGCAAGTAATATTCAGTGCTTAGCCACTCATACAACAAGAAAAATACTGAAAATATCAGAAAAACGAGCGATAATTCAAGCATTACAAGAGTCAGGGCATAATAATCAGTCACGTATTTTAGAATCGTGCCTGCAACGAAGAAAGACACAACTAAGAAGAAAAATCCATACTCCACAAACCAGTAAAGCATTACCCTTTTTCCCGGCTTTTCAACATCCATAAATTTCCCTTACAATAAAAAGAAGTAAACCAATCCACCAATAATCACTAATGCAACAATAATGCCGCCAACAATCAAAGCAGTCCTTCCCCAATTTTTCTCTCTGTGAATAACATCCTGCTTACCCACTTCCTTTTTATTAGGCTGGCTTTGCGTTAATTCTGATGAACTCATCCCTGAAAGCGTTTGTTCTGCTGAACCCCGCTTTTTATTTCCAGCATTCGAACCGAGTTCTTCTCCTACATTCGCAGAACCTATTGGTTTTATGCCAGTATCCAACTGCTCTGCAGGATTAACCTGAGGCATTTCCTTCTTCATTACTGGTTTTTCCTCAAAAACCGGAGCTAATTTTCTCTTATAAAAATCAGGATAATTCTTCTTATAATGCTCTATGTACTGGTTATACTTTTCAGGCTCATTGCCTTTTAATCTTCTTAACAAACTAATTATTTCTTCTTCATTAGGCATACAATTTTTAAATCATTCTTTATTTAAATCATTTTTGTAAAAAATTATAAAGAATCAAAGCATTAACCTTTCTGATGGAACTTGCCAAAAAACAATTAATGAAATTATTGGACATTAACGAGTCAAAAATTACTATTCCCCCTGACGCGTCAATGGGTGATTATTCCTCAACCATTGCCTTTGACAAAGCCAAAGAGAGCAACGAAAACCCCAACCTTACAGCAATTAAATTAATCAGCGACATAATGCCAAAACTTGCAAGAACTGTTTTTTCAACAGTGAAAACTTACGGGCCATACATTAACTTTTATTTGGACAGGGAAAAAGTTATCAGCACAGTATTGAGCGAAGTATTAAAGGAAGACAATAATTATTCAGCGAAGAAGAAAACCAATAAAAAATTATTAATTGAATCGCCAAGCCCGAATACCAATAAACCGCTGCACTTGGGGCATCTGAAAAACGTGTGCATTGGATTAAGCATGAGCCGGATTTTTGAAAACCGCGGATACGACGTTAAAAGGTTGAACCTGTACAATGACAGGGGAATCCACATCTGCAAGTCAATGCTTGCATACAATAAATGGGGCAGGAATAAGAAGCCTAACAAGAAAACTGACCACTTCGTAGGCGACTACTACGTCCTGTTTGACAAGAAGAACGAGAATGACAAATTAATGCCTGAAGCGCGATTAATGCTGAAAAAATGGGAGGACGGCGACAAGGAAACCTTAAAATTATGGAAGAAAATGAATGCTTGGGCGTACAAAGGGTATGAACAAACCTTTAAAATAATCGGCTTGCCGAAATTTGACAAAGTCTATTATGAAAGCAGTATTTACAAGAAAGGCAAGGAAATTGTGATGAAAGGCGTTGAAAAAGGAGTGTTCAAAAAGGAAGGAAATAGTATTTTTGCAGAATTAGGGAAATTAGGCAGGATGTATTTAATCAGGGAGGACGGCACCGCATTATACGGAAATCAGGACTTGGCGCTCGCAGAGGCAAAATCCAAAGATTTCACTTTTGAAAAATCCATTGTAATAACCGGCAATGAGCAGAACCATTACTTCAAGCAATTATTCGCCATTTTCAAACTATTAAATTACGGCTTCGCGGACAAGTGCGAACACTTGGGTTACGGAATGGTATTACTGCCGAGCGGGAAGATGAAGAGCAGGGAAGGGACAGTTGTTGACGCTGATGACTTAATTGAAGAAATGAGCACACTCGCAAAGTATGAGATGAAAAAAAGGAAAAATAAGGCAGACATGAAAACAACCCTCAAAATTGGCTTGTCTGCAATAAAGTATGACTTGTTAAGGGTTAAAACCAGTAAGGACGTGACTTTCAACCCTGAAGAGAGCATTAGTTTTGAAGGCAATACAGGGCCTTACTTATTGTATTCATTAGTGCGCGCAAAAAAAATCCTGAAAAAAAATAAGAAGAAATTAGTCAACAGGGTAAAACCAAAGGATTACAAGCAGGAAGAAGAGTTCAAGTTAATCAAAACTTTTGCAGAACTGAAAACTAGCATAAAGTCAAGCATGAAGGAATTATCACCCCACCACTTATGCAATTACGCTCACGAATTAGCATCACAATTCAACAAATTCTATGATGCCTGCCCAGTAATGCAGGCAGAAGATACCAAGACAATAACAGCGCGTTTGTTGCTCGTGAAAGCATTCATAATAGTCATGAAAAAATGCTTATACTTACTAGGCATAGAAGCAGTAGACAAGATGTAATGATTATCTTATTTTTAAGAACTCGTCAAGAAAACATCCCTTACTATCCTCAACCCTGAAAGCCTTATTGCTTAAACTCATCAACTCTTTGGGTAAATTCCTTCATTTAAAAAAAAAGTTTAGCAAAAAGAATTAAAAACACGAAAATCCCTCTTCTTTATTATCGCTCCAGTAGCTCAGTGGCAGAGCGCCGCTCTCGTAAAGCGGAGGCCGAGAGTTCAATTCTCTCCTGGAGCTTGCATTTACTTAATTTAGTACCACTCCTGCTCAAATAAACTAAAAATTATTAATTTTCTGAAGTAATGTTTAGGCAGATTTCTTTCATATTATATGCCTCGCTTATTATTTCATTACAGAGGCTTGCATTCCTAGTTTCTATCGCGTACCATTGGATGCATAAATCCTGCTGAGTTTCTAATGATTCCATAGCGCACGAGATATCGCACGTAATTTTTCGGCATTCTGTCCAATCCCCTGCCACTTTAGCCTTGCAAAAACCTCTGGATTTAGGCATGCCGGCATGCTCGCACGCTGAAACATCTCCAGTAATGATTGCATAATTAAGTAAACATTCTCCATATCCTGCGCCAGTATCATTAAAAATTCCGTATAATTTGTCGCAAACATTAACTTTACGAAATTCAACTGCAATGTTTGATACGCATCTGCCAATTTTACCTTCACGAGACCAACCGTCAGCATCAACAACAGGTTCATTCGTGAGATTACCGCATCTATCAATCACTATCGATTCAAAATTGTACACTAAAATATTAGTTCTCGCGACTATAACGCCGTTACTATCATTAATTGTTAATACCTCAATCGTTTGATTGCCGGGCTTAATATTAAGGTAATAATTATTTGCTTCAACCCAATCAAGTGTTCTTGCAGTGTATGTTTCATAAACAGGCAGTATCACTTCATCATGCACGCCAACAACTCTAAAACCATAAATTGTCCCTTCAGGAAGCCCTCTCTGCTGGATGAAATAAAATTCATTCTGGTCAATCGAATTTATAACATTCTTATTACTATCAAGAACATAAACACTAACATCAGGCAATATGCTTTCAGAAACATTCAATTCGAATCCATCAGGATTATAATTGCTTGAATTGCTAAAAAATAAAAAGATTAAGATTATGAATACGGCAATTAAGAAAAACGTGAATAAAAATTTCAATAAGTTCATGAATTTTAACAATAATCTGTTTGTATTTAAACATTAGTTTATAAAAAAAAGGTGAAATAATATATTTGTGAAAAGGAATTTGTTTAATTCTTAAAATCCTTTTAGACTTCGGCTTAGTTTTGGGCTCTACAATCCCTGATATTGATTATTTTTATTCTTGCATTTGTAAATTGTTCATCCCAAAAAAAAATGAATACTTTTTTAAAATCGTGTTTCTCTTGTTTTTAAAAAAAATGGAAATAACTATAACTCCTGTAAAAAAAGTGGACAATGACAAGCACATCATAAGGGTTTATGACAACTTATTGGGCGTGTTCTACAGCCAGAAGCAATTATTTTACTCAATATGGGGCAGTGTTGAAAATAATGAATTAACAATAATCGGAGATTTGAACACTTTTCACTTCAGGGATGAAAGCATAGAATGCGGATTTCCTGAGGAAATAAAACCCTTCAAAAATGACGTGATAAGGGAGCAATTCAAGTATTTGGAAAAGTATTGCGCTGAAAAAAACATTAAAATAAGGAATAAATCGCCGAAATTAGCAGATTTGCTTAAAACAAGCATTTAAGAAAAATTTTATAATTAACACAATATTATGAATTCTTTACCAAAAACAGAGGTGTTTTCAGAATTATGGCAGAAAGAAACGAGAGACCAGTTTTCAAGACAATAAAAAGTTTTGAAAAAAATTACGGAACAAGGAATTTCATAGAAATTGCCTTGAAAGAAACAAATAACGGGGAGAACTTCTTCTTCTCAATAAGCAAAGGATTCCTCACACAGGAAAACGCTAAAAGATACAAGAAAAGTCTGGGATTCGAAGCAAGCAAGGAATTGCAGCAATTCTTCGTTGACTCATTCACTGAATTAGTCAAGGAAATAAAAAAAATTCCAGAAACCCCAAAAGCAGAAGAAGCAAAAGAACCAGTAATAGTTAAAGAAAAGAAAACCAGAAAAACAACCAAGAAAGAAGCAGAAGAATAAAATTAAAAAAAAAATAATTTTATTCTCCTTTTTTTTATTATTATTTTTAAAAAAATCATGAAAATAATACAAGTTTACCAAAAATTACTGAAAAATTACGGCTTACAGGGCTGGTGGCCCCTGAACAACAAGTACTGCCCTGACAACCACAAACTAGAATTAAGCAAAGGAGAAATTTTTGAAATCAGCATTGGTGCAATACTCACGCAAAACACGTCATGGAATAATGCGAACACTGCACTGAACAATCTGCGCGAAAAAAAATTATTAACTCCTAAGAACATCCTCAACGCGGACAATGAATTATTGACTAACTGCGTGAAACCAGCAGGATACTACAACCAGAAAATTAATTATTTGAAAAATTTCACCAAATTTTTCCAAAAACTTAAACGCGCGCCAGGCAGGATGGAATTGTTAAAAATAAAAGGCATTGGGAAAGAAACTGCAGATTCAATATTATTATACGCTTACAAGCAGCCCAACTTCATCGTGGATGCTTACACTAAAAGATTCTTCACAAGATTGGGGATAATCAAGGGAAAAAATAATTATGAAGAAATTAAAAAATTAGTCGAAGAAAAACTTCCAAGAAAGTATGAATTATTTCAGGAATTCCACGCGTTAATAGTGGAGCATGCAAAAAAGCATTACTCGCGCAAGCCGTATGGATTAACTGATTCACTCTTTAATCCCGACTTCCAATAAGCCCTTCTTCGGAACGTTTAGCTGCAGTTCTCCCTGAAACTCGGTAATGTAGGCACCGCTTATGCTTACCTCATCGCCTTCCCTGACTTTGCTGATTTGTTCGCCCCAAAGAGTTAGCTTGATTTCTCCGGTGTCATCCCTTAGTATTGCATCGCAAACCTGTGACTTGCCGTACTTCGTGTTAACGCTTCTCTTGTCATCCTTTGAAACGATTTTCCCGGCGAGATTAACATTCGCCATTCCGGGTATTAATTTGGATATCATAAAAATAAACGAGAAAACAACCAATTAATACGCTATGGATAAAAATTCCCCTAATTTATAGTGTTATTGCGTTTTTCGGGCAGGCAATTGCGCACGCGCCGCAGTCAATGCATTTTTCAGCATCCACTACTACTTCATTATGCCTTTCCATTGCACCCACAGGGCAGGCTTCAACGCACC